>VOFD01000105.1_pt1 | contig 276000 bp, 291 predicted proteins | sample 5384101 | NCBI WGS metagenome assembly VOFD01 (sample SAMN12384723, study PRJNA508395) | human gut metagenome | isolation source: healthy gut C | host: Homo sapiens
TATATTTCTTGATGGAATATACCAGTTCGCGGTTTTCATAGGGAAATGTATTGGAATCGCTTTTGCTCAATACGCCGTTGTCCGGTTTGGTGATACGGACGTAGAGGGTGCGTTCGCCTGTTTCGGCAGTTATGTTCTTGACGATTGTGAAGTTGATTTTCAGCTTGACGACGTCTTTTACCTTTTTGGCTTTCTTGCCACGCTTGTTGGCGGCAAAGATGTTGATGTTCGTTGCATCGAGTTGGGCCGCAAGCGTCACTTTCTTATTCAGGTTTTTCTTTTCCTCGGCAAGGCTGCTGATTTGTTGCGAAGCGACGTTGTATTTGCGGGTAACGTCGGCTATCACTTCTTTTTGGTGGGTAGTGAGACGGCTCAGGGAGTCTATCTGATTAATATAGCCTATCATTACTTTACGCAGGGTTGCCAGTTCTTTCTTCAATCGGCGTATTTCGGTGGCATTGGTACTTTTTACGGTACGGAGCTCTTCCAGCAAACGCTGCGTTTTTAGTTGTTCCTGCTCCAGAAGGACGGAAAGGGAGTCGTTGGATACGGTGAGTTTCAATTCATCGTACTGCTTGGCGAAGTCGGTGTACTGGTTTTCCAGGTCTTCCTTTTCCAGGTTGAATTCCTGCACCAACTCGTTGTTGGCGCGTTTTTCTGAAATCAGCAATACGGTAACACCTATTAATAATAGTATCAGAATGCTTCCGACAACAACCTGAAGCGTATTTTTCTTGTTGGCCATTTTGATAGTGTTTAGTGGTTAATGATTGGTGATTGACAGACGGGTGCTTCCCTCTATAATCGTAAATCGCCGCAAAAATAATCATTAATCACTAATCGCTAATCACTAACCCCAATCAAATTCTTCATTTAACTAAAATTATTACGGAAATATTTCTTTAATCAGGAATGTCGTTGTATTTTTGTAGCAACTTTATAGAACACTAATAAACAAAAACTTTAGAAATTATGTCAAAAGTAACCGTAGTAGGTGCAGGTAACGTAGGTGCTACATGCGCTAATGTGTTAGCCTTTAATGAAGTGGCTGACGAAGTGGTAATGCTGGATGTTAAAGAAGGCGTTTCAGAGGGTAAAGCAATGGATATGATGCAGACTGCTCAACTGTTGGGCTTCGATACCACTGTTGTAGGTTGTACCAACGATTATGAGAAGACTGCTAACTCCGACGTTGTGGTAATCACTTCCGGTATTCCCCGTAAGCCGGGTATGACCCGCGAAGAGTTGATTGGTGTGAATGCAGGCATCGTTAAGTCGGTTGCGCAGAACATTCTGAAATATTCTCCCAACGCTATCCTCGTGGTTATCTCCAACCCGATGGACACTATGACTTATCTGTCTTTGAAATCTCTGGGTATCCCCAAGAACCGTATCATTGGTATGGGTGGCGCTTTGGACAGCTCTCGTTTCAAATACTTCCTGTCTCAGGCTTTGGGCTGCAATGCCAACGAAGTAGAAGGTATGGTTATCGGCGGTCACGGTGATACTACCATGATTCCTCTGGCTCGTCTGGCTACGTACAAAGGCCAGCCGGTAAGCACGCTGTTGAGCGCGGAAAAACTGGACGAAGTAGTTGCTTCCACTATGGTAGGCGGCGCTACGCTGACTAAGTTGCTGGGTACTTCTGCATGGTATGCTCCGGGTGCGGCAGGTGCCTATGTGGTTGAATCCATCATCCACAACCAGAAGAAGATGATTCCTTGCTCGGTATATCTGGAAGGCGAATACGGTGAGTCGGATATCTGCATCGGCGTTCCCGTTATCCTTGGTAAGAACGGTATCGAGAAGATTGTTGAACTGGAACTGAACGCTGACGAAAAAGCTAAATTCGCTGCCAGCGCCGCTGCCGTTCACAAGACAAATGCTGCTCTGAAAGAAGTAGGCGCTCTCTAATCGGGAGACGACCTGGAATATATAAGTAAAGCCTCGCAGACTTTTGCCGGAAAGGGAAAGTCGCGGGGCTTTTGTGTTTTTACTATCTTTGGACATACCCTCGTGGGAGTTATCTCACATCCGCTCCCCACATCATCTTATTCCGCAACGTATCGAAAAAGATGTGATTGAAACGTTTCACTACCTTTATGGAATAGTCCGCACGTGAAATAGTGAGCCGCGTAGTTTCCTTGCACGATTCGCTCCGTCCGTCGACGGCTACGAGGAAGTTGTGGCTGCGGCTTTCCACATCGAGCGTGATTTCCCAGTCGTCGCAGATGACAATGGGACGTACATTCAGGCTGTGAGGGGCAACGGGGGTGATGGCGATGGTCTTGCTGTGAGGCACGATGACCGGGCCGCCCACACTTAGCGAATAGGCGGTGGAGCCGGTAGGGGTGGCAATGACCAGTCCGTCGGCCTGATAAGTGGTGAGGTGTGCTCCGTTGATGGCAGTATGGATGCTTATCATGGACGAACTGTCGCGTTTCAGTACGGCTATTTCATTGAGGGCGTACGGATATTCCATCAGTTTTTCATCATCGCACTTCAACTGCAATACGCTGCGTTCCTCTACTTTATAGTGGTTGTTGTAGATTTCGTCAATCGTTTCTTCCATTTCTTCGGGCGATATGTCGGCCAGAAAGCCGAGGCGTCCCGTATTGATGCCCAGAATAGGAATGTTTTTCTTGCCTACACGGCTGGCGGCTTTCAAAAACGTGCCGTCACCGCCGATGCTGATAACCATATCGGCGCGGAAATCGTTACCGTCGAACAATTCGGCGGGCGGAATGTTGAGATGTAGGTCGGAAGTCAGGAAATTATAGAACTCGCGGCAGACACAGAGTTGTGCCTGATGCTGAGCCAGCAGGCGGAAAAGATTTTCGGCATGCGATGACTTTTTCGCCTGGTAGGTATTTCCGAATATGGCAAATTTCATAATTGTTTTCTGTTTTTGTAAGATGCAAAAATAGTTTTTTTCTCAGAATGCTGCCAACATATTGCTATTATTTGTACTTTTGCCCCAAACTATAAGCCGAATTATGACTAGATTAAGTGTAAATATTAATAAAGTAGCGACATTGCGTAACGCACGCGGAGGAAATGTGCCTAATGTTGTAAAAGTGGCGTTGGATTGCGAGAGTTTTGGAGCCGACGGTATAACGGTGCATCCGCGTCCCGATGAAAGACATATCCGTAAGAGCGATGTTTACGACCTGCGTCCGTTGTTGCGCACGGAGTTTAATATAGAGGGATATCCCGCACCCGAATTTATTGATTTGGTGCTGAAAGTGAAACCGCATCAGGTAACGTTGGTTCCGGATAGCCCCACTCAGTTGACTTCCAACTCCGGCTGGGACACGAAAGCCAATCTGGAGTTTCTGACCGAAGTGCTGGAAGCGTTCAATACCGCCGGTATCCGTACGTCGGTATTCGTGTCTACCGATGCAGAGATGATAGAGTATGCCGCCAAAGCCGGTGCCGACCGGGTGGAACTCTATACCGAACCCTATGCTACGGCATTCCCTAAAAATCCGGAAGCTGCGGTAGCTCCTTTTGTGGAAGCAGCCAGAACGGCGCGTAGCCTGGGACTGGGACTGAATGCAGGCCATGACCTGAGTCTGGAAAATCTGAATTATTTCTATAAAAACATACCCTGGCTGGATGAGGTCTCTATCGGTCATGCGCTGATTAGCGATGCTTTGTATCTGGGATTGGAACGTACCATTCAGGAATATAAAAACTGTCTCCGCTGATGAATCTTATGTTGTTATTGGCCCAAGTGGCTCCGGCGTTGGCCGATTCTGTTGCCGGCGCCAATCCGGTACTTACTCCCATTGCCGCTCCCGATGAAATGAACCTGTGGAACATGGCTGTCAAGGGTGGTTGGATTATGGTAGTGCTCGGAGTACTCTCCGTAGTGTGCTTCTATATTCTGTTCGAGCGCAATTACGTTATCCGTAAGGCGGGCAAGGAAGACCCTATGTTTATGGATAAGATCAAGGATTATATTCTGGGTGGTGAGATTAAGGCCGCCATTGCCTATTGCCGCAGTGTGGATACGCCTTCGGCACGGATGATAGAGAAAGGTATCAGCCGGTTGGGACGCCCGGTGAATGATGTGCAGGCAGCCATAGAGAATGTCGGCAACATCGAAGTGGCGAAACTGGAAAAGGGGCTGACCATCATGGCTACCATTTCGGGCGGCGCTCCGATGATTGGTTTCCTGGGTACGGTGACCGGTATGGTGCGTGCTTTCTTTGAAATGGCGAATGCCGGTAATAATATCGACATCACCCTGCTTTCCGGCGGTATATACGAGGCTATGATTACTACGGTAGGCGGTCTGATTGTGGGCATCATCGCCATGTTCGCCTACAATTACCTGGTGACGCTGGTGGACGGTGTGGTAAATAAAATGGAAGCCAAGACAATGGCTTTCATGGACTTGCTGAACGAGCCTGCCAAATAAATCATAATTCATAAATCAGAAACAACGACCGTGTTACAACGTAGAGCAAAAATATCACCCAATTTCAGTATGGCGTCCATGACGGATGTTATATTCCTGCTGTTGATTTTCTTTATGATTACTTCTACGGTAGTATCACCGAATGCAATCAAGGTATTGCTTCCGCAGGGAAAACAGCAGACATCTGCCAAGCCGCTGACAAGGGTTATCATTGATAAGGACTTGAACTATTACGCCGCTTTCGGTAATGATAAGGAACAGGCGCTGGCTTTGGACGAGCTGACTCCTTTTCTGCAATCGTGCGCAGCGAAAGAGCCCGAAATGTATGTGGCATTGTATGCCGATGAGTCCGTCCCCTATCGGGAAATTGTGAAGGTGCTGAATATCGCTAATGAAAATCATTTCAAGATGGTGCTGGCTACACGCCCGCCTGAGAATAAGTAAACGGTGTTAACCGTAAATAGCTAAATCGTAAATCGGAACGGTGAATCGGAAGAAGAAAGGAAAATATATAGGATTGGCAGGTGCGCTGTTGGTGCACGTTGTTGTCATTGCCCTTTTGATACTGGTGGGATTTACCTTGCCCGAACAGTCGGAGGAAGGCGGTGTACCCGTGATGATGGGAGAAACGCCCGATGCGTGGGGGGCTGCCGACCCTTCTTTGGTTGAAGTGGAGACGATGCCGGAAGAGGCCGCTCCGGAAATGCCGGAAGAGGCGGAGCAGGAGATGCTGACGCAGGAAGATGAAGAAACCGTTGCCATAAAGCCTAAGGTGGAAGAAAAGAAGAAAGAGGTGAAGAAACCCGAAAAGAGCGCTGCCGAGAAAGCCGAAGAGGCGCGTAAGCTGGCTGCGGAAAAAGCGGAGCGTGAACGGAAGGCAGCCGAAGAAGCTGCCCGCAAACGTGTAGCGGGAGCTTTCGGCAAAGGTGCGCAAATGGGCAGCAAAGGTGCTACGGAAGGAACCGGTGTGCAGGGGAGTCCTACGGGAAACTCTTCGGAAGGGGCAACTGCCGGGACCGGCGGATACGGGACCTTTAACCTTGGCGGACGCTCCATAGGCGAGGGCGGATTGCCGCGTCCCGTATATAATGTGCAGGATGAGGGAAAAGTGGTGGTTACCATTACCGTAAATCCAGCCGGGCAGGTTATCGGCACCAGCATCAACCGCCAGACGAATACCGTAAACCCCGCCTTGCGGAAAGCTGCCGAAGACGCGGCGAAGAAAGCGAGGTTCAATACGGTAAGCGGATTGAGTAACCAGACGGGAACGATTACATATTATTTTAATCTAAAATAAGAGGAGAAACTATTATGGGTACAGTTTATGTGTTTTTTGCAGACGGTTTTGAAGAAATAGAGGCTTTCACTTCGGTCGATGTAATGAGACGTGCGGGGTTGAATGTGGAAATGATTACGGTTACTCCTGACGAGATTGTGAAGGGCGCTCATGGCGTACCGGTGCTTTGTGACAAGAATATCGTGAACTGTGACTTTTTCGACGCTGATTTGATATTGCTTCCGGGCGGTATGCCGGGTGCGGCCACTTTGGAGAAGTGCGATGACTTGCGTAGACTGATTTTACGCTTTGCCGAAGAAAACAAACCGATTGCAGCCATTTGCGCCGCTCCTATGGTGCTCGGCAAACTGGGACTGTTGAAAGGTAAGAAAGCTACTTGCTATCCGGGTTTTGAACAATATCTGGAGGGTGCCGACTGCACTGGAGCGATGGTGGAAAAAGACGGCAATGTCATTACAGGAAAAGGTCCGGGCGCTGCCATGGAGTTTGCTTTGGCGGTGGTAGAATTGCTGCAGGGCAAGGATAAAGTTGCCGAATTGAAAGAGGCGATGATTGTCTGATTGTAAATAATGAAGAGGCTGTGTGAATCCAATGAAGTATGTTCTGATTGTAGCCGGCGGTAAAGGTTTGCGCATGGGATGCGAACTTCCCAAACAATTTCTTCCGATAGGGGGAAAACCTGTATTGATGCGTACCATAGAGGCCTTTTATGCGTATAGCCCGGAGATACGGATAATATTGGTGCTTCCATGCAACCAGCAGGCTTACTGGAATGAGTTGTGCCGGAAACATGGTTTTTCAATCCCTCATCAAATCGCAGACGGCGGAGAAACACGCTTCCATTCGGTGAAGAACGGACTGGCATTTGTTACAACACCGGGTTTGGTCGGAGTGCATGACGGGGTACGCCCTTTTGTGGCTCAGGAGGTTATAGCCCGTTGTTACTCCCTGGCTGCCGGGAAGCAGGCGGTGATTCCTGTGACGGATGTGGTGGAGACGGTGCGTCATTTGGTTGGCGAAGGAAGTGAAACTGTCAGCCGCGACGCATACAAGCTGGTACAGACTCCGCAGGTGTTTGATGCGGATTTGCTGAAACAGGCTTATGAGCAGCCTTATACTTCGCATTTTACGGATGATGCCTCGGTGGTCGAGGCATTGGGCAAGCCCGTTTATCTGACGGAAGGTAACCGGGAAAACATAAAGATAACCACTCCTTTTGATTTGAAAATAGCTGCCGCCCTTTTGGACTCATGTTCGATTTAACTACGCGTGACATAAAATATCTGTCGGGCGTCGGGCCGCAGCGTGCTTCGGTGCTCAATAAGGAATTGGGCATCTTTTCTTTCCATGATTTATTGTATTATTTTCCTTATAAATACGTAGACCGCAGCCGCATCTATCGCATCCGTGAAATAGACGGTGCGATGCCTTATATCCAGTTGAAAGGTGAAATCTTAGGCTTTGAAACGGCGGGTGAAGGACGGCAACGGCGGCTGATAGCTCACTTTTCGGACGGTACGGGGATAGTCGACCTGATTTGGTTTCAAGGCATCAAATATCTGATAGGAAAGTACAAGGTTCATCAGGAATATATCGTATTTGGCAAACCTACGGTGTTTAACGGCAGGATAAACATTGCGCATCCGGACATAGACCCGGCTTCCGAACTGAAGCTCTCTGCCATGGGGTTGCAGCCCTATTACAATACGACGGAGAAGATGAAGCGAAGCTCGCTCAACTCGCACGCCATCGAGAAGATGATGAAAAGCCTCGTCGGGCAGTTGAACGAACCTCTGCCCGAAACGCTTTCTCCCGCCCTGCTGGCAGAGCACCATCTGATGCCGCTGACGGATGCTTTGATGAATATCCATTTCCCATCCGGTCCGGATGTGCTGCGAAAAGCGGAGTACCGCCTGAAATTCGAGGAACTGTTCTATGTCCAGTTGAACATACTGCGTTATGCCAAAGACAGGCAGCGCAAATACTGGGGGTATGTTTTTGAGAAAGTGGGGGATATATTCAACGGCTTTTATTCCCGCAATCTTCCTTTTGAGTTGACGAACGCTCAGAAACGCGTGTTGAAGGAGATACGCCGGGACTTGGGTGCAGGCAGGCAGATGAACCGTCTTTTGCAGGGAGATGTGGGGAGCGGAAAGACATTGGTTGCGTTGATGAGTATGCTGATTGCGCTTGATAACGGTTATCAGGCATGTATGATGGCGCCTACCGAAATATTGGCAAACCAACATTACGAAACGATTCGTGAACTATTGTACGGAATGGATGTACGGGTTGAACTGTTGACCGGTTCAATCAAAGGCAAACGGAGGGAGACCATTCTTTCCGGCCTGCTGACAGGAGATGTACAGATACTTATCGGTACGCACGCCGTCATTGAAGATACCGTGAACTTTGCATCATTGGGACTGGTTGTCATTGACGAGCAGCACCGTTTCGGCGTGGCCCAGCGTGCCCGTTTGTGGACAAAAAGCGTACAGCCGCCTCATATTTTGGTCATGACCGCGACTCCCATACCGCGGACTCTGGCAATGACGCTTTATGGCGATCTGGATGTATCGGTCATTGATGAGCTTCCGCCGGGAAGAAAGCCGATTGCCACCATTCATCAGTTCGACAGCCATCGCGTAAGCCTGTATCGTTCCGTGCGCAAACAGATTGACGAAGGACGTCAGGTTTATATCGTTTATCCTTTAATCAAGGAGAGCGAAAAGATTGACCTCAAGAACCTGGAAGAAGGCTATCTGCATATCTGTGAGGAGTTTCCCGATTGTAGGGTTTGCAAGGTGCACGGGAAAATGAAACCTGCCGAAAAGGATGCGCAAATGCAGTTGTTCGTTTCCGGCGAGGCGCAGATAATGGTTGCCACCACGGTTATTGAAGTCGGTGTGAATGTACCTAACGCTTCCGTGATGATAATAGAGAATGCCGAACGTTTCGGACTTTCCCAGCTTCATCAGCTCCGTGGTCGTGTAGGGCGCGGAGCCGACCAGTCTTATTGTATTCTGGTGACCGGTTATAAATTGGCGGAAGATACCCGGAAACGTCTGGAGATTATGGTACGCACGAACGATGGTTTCGAGATAGCCGAAGCTGATTTGAAACTTCGCGGGCCGGGTGATTTGGAAGGAACCCAGCAAAGCGGCATTGCTTTTGATTTGAAAATAGCGGATATAGCCCGCGACGGACAACTTCTGCAATATGTCCGTGAAGTAGCCCAGACCATTGTCGATAAGGACCCGAATGGTTCCCTTCCTGAAAATGAAATATTGTGGCGACAGTTGAAATCCTTGCGAAAGGCAAACGTTAATTGGGCGGCCATAAGCTGAAAAACGGTTAAACATACGCTTTATTTGTGTGTTTATGTTGTTAAACATGTTTGTGATGTAATTGGCTTGTTGTTAGTTATTTATTAGCTATTATTCGTGGCTTTTACTTTTGTGGCTTCAAAAAATAGTTAACGACACAAACGCCTTTTCAGAGAGAAATGTTACCTTTGGAAGAATTTTTGAAAATAATCTGGATATTCGCGTAAAACAGGGTGCGGTTGATTCACCGGATATGCTCTGCGGATACCGAAATGAATGACGAAACGGAATGAATTTTAATTGGATTAGAACGGCTTTATTAGCAGCAACGGCAATGGTCAGCCTGAACTCTTTCTCGCAGGACCTGATTGCCCGCCAAGCTCCCATTGACAGAAAACTTAAAAGCGTAGATTCATTGGCTTTGCAGAAACAAATCCGTGCGGAACAGTCTTTGTATCCGGGGTTGGATTTGTATCCGAGCTGGAACAATGAATTTGTGCAGGCTTATGGCAATGCTATCGTGCCGGAAAGTTATACTTTTGATTTGAAAGGCTTTTGCATGCCTACTGAACATACCCGTATCACTGACGTATTCGGCTATCGCCCTCGCAGAAGAAGAGCGCATTACGGTTTGGATATTAAAGTATATGTAGGCGATACAATTCGTGCCGCGTTTGACGGTAAGGTACGTATCGTTAAGAATCAGGGCCGTCGCGGATATGGTAAATATGTCGTTATCCGTCATGATAACGGTTTGGAAACGGTCTATGGGCATTTGTCCAAGCAATTGGTTGATATAAACCAGTTGGTAAAGGCCGGTGAACCTATTGCACTGGGCGGTAATACCGGACGTTCTACCGGCTCTCACCTCCACTTTGAAACTCGTTTCCTGGGAATTCCTATTAACCCTGCATTGATGTTCGATTTTGAAAAGCAGGATATTGTTGCCGATTCTTATACGTTCCGTAAGACCAAAGGCACTTCCGGTACGGCTCGCAGTATGGCATCGGGTGAAGGTCTGTTCTATAAGGTGAAGAAAGGCGATACCTTATCCAAGATTGCATCCCGTCAGGGTACAAGCATCGACAAGCTTTGTAAGCTGAACCGCATTACCCGGAGAACAATTCTCCGCCCGGGACAGGTATTGCGTTGCTCATAAAACGGAAATACTCTCTAAACGTAAACAATCTCTATAGGAGAGGGCACTTTAATATAATTTAGAGTGCCCTCTTTTCTTTTCTCTTTAATTATTCCTAAATTTGCAGCCTATTTGTAAGGATATGAAAGATACCAAGCAACAATTTGAGCATGTCATCGCCATTTGCCGTGACCTGTTCTCCAAGAAACTTCATGATTACGGTCCTGCATGGCGCATTCTTCGTCCGGCTTCCGTAACCGACCAGATATTCATTAAGGCCAATCGTATTCGGAGCATTGAGACTAAAGGCGTGACTTTGGTGGACGAAGGTATCCGTTCGGAGTTCATTGCGATTGTCAACTACGGTATTATCGGTTTGATACAACTGGAGTTGGGATATGCCGAATCTGCGGATATGACGAACGAAGAGGCAATGGTCCTGTATGATAAATATGCGAAAGAGTCGCTGGAATTGATGCTTGCCAAGAACCACGATTACGATGAGGCTTGGCGCAGTATGCGTATCAGTTCGTATACGGACTTGATATTGATGAAGATATACCGTACAAAGCAAATTGAAAGTCTGTCCGGCCAGACACTGGTTTCGGAAGGTGTCGATGCCAACTATATGGACATGATTAATTATTCCGTATTTGGTTTGATAAAGATAGAGTTTGGAGACTGAGAAAAGACATATTATAAAGCTCGTCTGGGTAAACACCTGCCGTTTTTTGCTGGCAACGTTGTTTATCTTCTCCGGATTTGTGAAGGCTGTCGATCCGCTCGGTTCATTTTATAAGATTCAGGATTATCTGGCGGCATTCGGCATAATTTCATGGTTTCCTACATACCTGCCGTTACTTTTTGCCATCATTCTGTCATCTGCAGAGTTCTGTGTAGGAGTTTTCCTCTTTTTCGGTGTACGCCGGAAGATTGCGTCGACCTTGGCGCTTCTCCTGATGAGCGTAATGACTCCGTTGACCTTGTATCTTGCTTTGGCAAATCCCGTATCCGATTGCGGATGCTTTGGCGATGCCTGGGTGTTGACGAACTGGCAGACATTCGGGAAGAATATCGTATTGCTGATTGCGGCGATAGCGGTATTCCGGGAGCGGAAACTCATGTTCCGCTTCGTTACGCTGAAGATAGAATGGATGGTGTCCTTATACACGCTTTTGTTTGTCTTTGCACTTTCTTTTTATTGCTTGGAATATCTGCCGGTACTGGACTTCCGCCCTTATAAGATCGGAGCGGATATAAAGGCGGGCATGGAGATTCCCGAAGGTGCGAAACCGAGTGTATTCGAGAGCCGCTTTGTATTGGAGAAAGACGGCAGGCAACAGGAGTTTACATTGGATAATTATCCGGACAGCACATGGACTTTTGTCGAAACGCGTACCGTTTTGAAAGAAAAAGGCTATGAACCACCCATTCATGATTTCTCCATGATAAGCCTGGGCACGGGTGAAGATATAACCGACAGTGTACTGACCGACAAAGGATATACCTTTTTATTGGTAGCCCACCGGATAGAGGAAGCGGACGATAGCAATATCGACCTTATCAATGAAATCTATGATTACAGTGTGGAGCACGGCTACGGTTTTTATGCGCTGACTTCCTCGCCGGATGAAGAAATTGAGATGTGGCGTGAAAGAACCGGTGCGGAATACCCGTTCTGCCAGATGGATGATATTACCCTGAAAACGATTATCCGTTCCAATCCCGGCCTGCTGCTGATAAAAGACGGTACAATCCTGAATAAATGGAGCGATAACCAACTTCCCGATGAATATGTACTGAACGATAGTCTGGATAAATTAAAGTTGGGACAGCAGAAACAGGAAAATAAATTGCACACCATTGGCTACGTATTATTGTGGTTTATCGTACCTTTGACGCTGGTTGTCGGCATTGATATTCTGATAATCAAGCGGAGAGAAAGAAAAAGCAGGGAGCAGCAAGCCGCCCAATCCTCGGACAATCGGGAAAATGACAAATTGTAAATCTTTGAATAGCAGATATATTAACCCTTTTAATAATTAAAACAAAATGAGAAAAAACATTGTTGCAGGAAACTGGAAAATGAACAAAACCCTTCAGGAGGGTATTGCTCTTGCAAAAGAACTGAATGAAGCGTTGGCTAACGAAAAGCCTAATTGTGATGTAATCATCTGTACTCCGTTTATTCACCTGGCATCTGTTACTCCGCTGGTAGATGCTGCCAAAATCGGTGTAGGTGCAGAAAACTGTGCAGATAAGGAATCTGGTGCATATACAGGTGAGGTATCAGCCGCTATGGTTGCTTCTACCGGTGCCAAGTATGTAATCCTCGGTCACTCGGAACGTCGTGCTTACTACGGTGAAACAGTGGAAATCCTGGAAGAAAAAGTAAAATTGGCTTTGGCCAACGGTCTGACTCCGATTTTCTGTATCGGTGAAGTGCTGGAAGAACGTGAAGCTAACAAGCAGAATGAAGTGGTTGCCGCTCAGTTGGCATCTGTATTCTCTCTGTCTGCCGAAGATTTCTCCAAGATTATCCTGGCTTACGAACCGGTTTGGGCCATCGGTACAGGCAAGACTGCTACTCCGGCACAGGCACAGGAAATCCATGCTTTCATCCGTTCTGCCGTTGCCGAGAAGTATGGCAAGGAAATCGCTGAAAACTGCTCTATCCTTTACGGTGGTAGCTGCAAGCCTTCCAATGCAAAGGAACTGTTTGCAAATCCTGATGTAGACGGTGGCCTGATTGGTGGTGCTGCTTTGAAGGTTGCTGACTTCAAGGGTATCATCGACGCTTTTAATTAATAACAGAGAGCCGGAAGTTGCCGTATCCAAAGGAAGGCCAACTTCCGACTCTTCATGTTTAAAGCTTGTTTTTAAAACTGTATAAAACACTCTTTTATGAAGAAACTCGGTTTGCTTTTAATTGCATGTTTTGCCTTTGCCGCTATATCTGTGGCGCAGAATAACATCGTAAAGAGTCTGGAACGTAATGTGCCGGGGCAGGGTAAAGTGTCCATTCATCAGGATGTCCGTATCGGGGCACTGATAGGTTCGGAGTATATCCCTACCGGTTCGGACGACCGGAAAGTGATTAAAAGTTCGGGCTATCGCGTACAGGTATATGCCGGTAATAACACCCGTCAGGCCAAGAATGAAGCCTATTCGGTGGCTTCCAATATAAAAGAGCGTTTTCCTGACCTTCCCGTTTATACATCTTTCAACCCGCCCCGCTGGTTGTGCCGTGCAGGCGACTTCCGCAGCATTGAGGAAGCGGATGCCATGATGCGCCAACTGCGTGCCACCGGTGCTTTCAAGGAAGTGTCTATCGTGAAAGATCAGATAAATATCCCCCTTTAATTCATAACTCATAATTATCCCCCTCACTTTCTCATGTTAGGAAAAGAAGAAATCGTATCTCCTTCATTGGACGAACTGAAAGAACATTATCATCATATATTGACTTTGTTAGGTGAAGACCCTGAGCGTGAAGGGTTGCTGAAAACACCGGAACGGGTAGCCAAAGCCATGCTGGCACTGACTAAGGGGTACTCTATGGACCCGCACGAAGTACTCCGCTCCGCCAAGTTCAAGGAAGATTATAATCAGATGGTGATTGTGAAAGACATTGATTTCTTTTCTCTCTGTGAACACCATATGCTGCCTTTCTACGGCAAGGCGCACGTGGCTTATATTCCCAACGGCTACATTACAGGTTTGAGCAAGATTGCCCGTGTGGTGGATATCTTCTCTCACCGCTTGCAAGTACAGGAACGTATGACGCTCCAAATAAAGGAGTGTATTCAGGAAACGTTGAATCCTTTAGGCGTGATGGTCGTGGTAGAGGCGAAACACATGTGCATGCAGATGCGTGGCGTGGAGAAGCAGAATTCAATAACCACCACTTCCGACTTTACGGGGGCTTTCAATCAGGCCAAGACGCGTGAAGAGTTTATGAACCTCATCCGCCACACTTCTTAATGTCAGGGGAGCACCACCCGGTCTCCCAACCGTTTTGCCATAATACTCTGCACTTCGCGCATTTCGCTGTAGCGTTTCATGATGGCGTTGCATTTCTCTTCGTCGTTGGCGATGGCAGGGTCTTGCAGGGCAGACATCATGTGCTTTAGCTCTTCGCTGACAATGGCATACTTGAAGTTTATCATTAATGCCGGAACCAGCTCGTAAAGACGTTCTTCATCGGTTACTATCTTCTGGCTTTTTGAATGGTATTTGCTCAGCTGGTAACGGTTGCTGATAAGTTCTACGCTCAGTTTGCTGATGGCAGGGTCCGGATAAGCCAGAAAATAACGTTCGGCTGTAAATCCGGCGTCATGGATATGCGCGGCGGCTTCGGTCAGTATTTGGCGGTGCAGCGGGTTGTGGAATGACAACTCATCTTGCTTCAGGTCGCTGACGACATATTCAATTACGCTCACCGGTATTTCCTGCCCTTCTTCATTGGTTACATTGCACATCACTTTTTCGCCATAGCGCACAATCATTTGAAGAATCAGCCGTTCGTATTTATAGAATTCCTGCCCCTCTTTTCCTTCTTGCGGAATAAAGGATATATAGCTGTCTTCCGGCGGGAACGGTGCATTCGCATTGTGCCCGGGAGCTTCTCCGGCGGCAGTTGGGGTTGCGTCTGCCGTTGTCGGGGCAGCGGGAGTCGAACTTTCGGCGCCTGTTACATTCTGTGTGCTTTCTGCCTGTCTGCCGGCGTTTCTACGTTCCCGTTCTGCCTGTTCGGCACGCTTTTCAGCCTGCATCTCACGCCGTTTGGCAACTTCGGAAACCAACAGTTTGTCTTCCACCCGCAATAGCTGGGCGCACTCTTTGATGTACACATCGCGCACAATCGCTTCGGGGATGACCGAGATGCTTTGTACAAGATTACCGATTAGTTCGGCACGTTTAATCGGGTCTTTGCCTGCATCTTCCAGCAGCAGGTTGGTTTTGAAACGTATAAAGTCTGTTTCATGCTCCTGTATGAATTGCTGGAACTCGGTCGAGTTATGTTTGCGGGCAAAAGAGTCCGGGTCGTCTCCGTCGGGCAGGAGGCACACTTTAATGTTCATGCCTTCTTCCAGCAGCATGTCGATACCCCGGATAGAAGCCTTGATACCGGCTGCATCCCCGTCGTACAATACGGTCATGTTGTTGGTGAAGCGGTGAATCAGACGGATTTGCCCCGGTGTCAGCGCAGTGCCCGAAGAGGCCACCACATTTTCTATACCGGACTGGTGCATGGATATGACGTCCGTATAGCCTTCCACCAGGAAGCAACGGTCTTGCTTCACAATAGCCTGCTTGGCGAAATAGATACCGTACAGTTCGTTGCTTTTATGATAGATTGCCGATTCGGGAGAGTTGACATACTTCACCTTGACTCCTTTTGTGGCACTGGCAAGTACACGGCCGCCGAAAGCCACCACTTTACCCGATAAGGTATGTACGGGAAAGATTACGCGTCCCCAAAAACGGTCGCGCAGTTGGTGGTCGTCCGTTTCGTAGCAGAGTCCGGTCTTGACGAGAAATTCTCTCTTATATCCTTTCTTCAAGGCTTCTTCCGCCATGGCATTATGGCTTTCGGTACAGTATCCCAACTGGAATTTTTCGATGATGTCATCCCGGAATCCGCGGTTACGGAAATAAGCCATACCGATGCTGCGTCCGTCTACATGGTTATGCAGGATATTCTGGAAATAGTCGCGGGCAAACTGATTGACGATGAAAAGGCTTTCGCGTTCGCTCTGAACGAGCTTTTCTTCATTGGACAGCTCCCGTTCCTTGACCTCGATGCCGTATTTCTTGGCAAGGTATTTCAGTGCCTCAGGGTAGGACATCTGTTCGTGCTCCATGATGAAGTGCACTACATTGCCGCCCTTGCCACAGGCAAAGCATTTGCACAGTCCCTTGGCTGGCGATACGTAGAACGACGGGGTCTTATCGTCGTGGAACGGGCACAGACCTACATAGTTCACTCCGCGTTTCCGCAGCGTGACGAAGTCTGACACGACATCAACGATTTGTGCCGCATCCAGAATTCTGTCTATGGTGGGTTGGTCTATCATGATTCGAGCACAAAGTTACACATAAAATCAGCCTCTGCAAAAAAAATAGGGGTTAGTGATTAGCGATTAGCAGGCTGCGCTATTATGCCGCATGGTACTAATCGCTAATCACTAACCCCTAATCACTAATTACTTAATTTTTTCTCTGATCTTCGTCAGATACTTCTTCATTCCTTCCGCATCTTTGTTGGTGATAATCTCCAGTAGTTGTTTCAGTTCCAGACGTATATTCTCTACTTGTGAGGGGGTGCGGGGATTGAACAGAATCTCCTGTAACAGATAATCGTCCTCGCTCAACAGGCCTTTGGCAATGGCCATGTGTTTCTTGAATGTAGTTCCCGGAGCTTCCTGATGCTTCATGACTGCTGCAAACACGAAAGTCGAAACAAACGGAATGGACAAGGAGTAGGCCACCGTTTCATCATGCTCGTCGAAGGTGTACTCAAAGATATTGAGCTTCATGGTCTGGTATAAATCTTTAAAGAAGATTTTGCCCAAATGGTCACCCTCGCTGATGATGATGGCATTTTCTGTATTCAAGTTGCTCAGACTGGCAAAAGTAGGGCCGAACATAGGATGTGTCGACACATAACGGAATCCGCTTTCTTCGTAGAACTTCTTCAGTCCGGTCTTTACCGAAGCGATGTCGCTGATGATGCAGTCTTTGGGAAGCACAGGCAACACCTGCCGGAAAGCTTCCAGAGTATATTTTACCGTAGCGGCATTGATTACCAGTTCCGGTTCAAATTCCTTGATTTCTTCCAGCGTGGTGAAACGGTAGGTGTTATAGACGAAACGCAGTTGGTGCGGATTGACGTCGAACACGGCCGTCTCGTGTTGAAAACTTAAAATATCTGTGAAGAAGGAGCCCATTTTGCCGGCTCCGAGTATTAATATTCGCATAATTTTCTGACTGTTATAAAAACCGAAGGTATGTCAAAACTACAATCCACTTACTATTTGCTTCTACCCTCAATCTACGAAATTATCACTTATTGATTATTTCCATTTGTTGTCTCACACTCTCCTCGTGTATCGCTTCAAACACTTTCTTGATAAACTCGGAATCCATGCCGCAGAGCGAACCCTGCGAGCCGCGTTTTTCGAGAATCTCGTTATAGCGTCCCGTTTGCAGAATCGTCATATCATGTTCCTTCTTGTAGGTGCCGATTTCACGGGCTATGCGCATCCTTTTGGCCAGTTCCTGGATAAGGTTATTATCGCATTCGTCAATCTGCTTACGCAATTCGCTGAGGTTTTCGGTGCTTTGCGTCTCCTTGCGAATAACGAGCAGGTTGAGAATGTAGTCCAATACATCCGGCGTAACCTGTTGGGCGGCATCGCTCCACGCGCAGTCCGGGTTGCAATGGCTTTCCACAATCAGACCATTGAAGCCCAGGTCCATAGCCTGCTGGCAAAGCGGGGCAACCAACTCGCGTTTTCCGCCGATATGACTGGGGTCGCAGATGATGGGCAGGTTTGGAATGCGGCGACGCAGTTCGATGGGAATATGCCATTGCGGCAGGTTGCGGTAGAGCTTCTTGTCGTAGCTACTGAAACCGCGGTGAATGGCTCCCAGGCGTTTCAATCCGGCATTATTGATGCGCTCCATGGCACCTATCCATAATTCCAGATCCGGATTTACGGGGTTCTTTACCAAGACCGGGATATCCACGCCTTTCAGGGCATCTGCTATTTCCTGTACGGCAAAAGGATTGGCGGTAGTGCGGGCACCCACCCAGAGTATATCTATTCCGGCTTTCAGGCATTCGTACACATGCTTGGCTGTGGCCACTTCGGTGGATACATACATGCCTGTTTCTTTCTTCACCTCTTTAAGCCAGGCAAGCCCTTCTACGCCTACACCCTCGAAACCGCCCGGTTTGGTACGGGGTTTCCAGATGCCTGCGCGGAATATCTTCATACCTTTGGCTGCCAATTGCTTGGCGGTGTCCATAACTTGTTCTTCCGTCTCTGCACTGCATGGACCGGCAATAACCAGAGGACGCTTCTCCTCGATACCCGGTAACAAGATTGATTCTAATTCAAGTTCCATATTCTTTATTTGTTTAATTATATTCGGTTGTATAAATATTTCCAAACCGTTACTTTCGCTTCTGCATCCCTTTCCTATAGCGGGTTTTCAGGCTATTAATAAATTCGAGTAGAATTTTACTATAATTTTTCAAGAATTATAGTAAAATCTTGAAGAGATTTATTAAGCGGATGAATCGGTTTTATTAATAAGCTGTTTTTCTGTAATGATTTATCTCATTCCTTTGATGCGTTTCAACGCTTCCGCCAGTTTGTCGTCCTTGCAGCAAAGCGAGATGCGGATATATCTCTTTCCGTTGCTGCCGAAGATGAATCCCGGAGTGATGAATACGTGCGCTTCGTGCAATACCCGTTCGGTCAGTTTCTCTACATCGGCGCAACTGTCGGGTATCTTTCCCCAAAGGAACATGCCTACCTGGTTCTCGTCGTAAGTACATCCCAGCTCACGCATAATCTCTCCTGCCAGTTGGCGGCGGTTGCGGTAGTTCTTGTTATTGCCTTCGTACCATTCCTCACCGGCTTCCAGGGCATTGGCTGCGGCAAGTTGCATGGCACGGAACATACCGCTGTCTATGTTGCTCTTCACTTTCAGTATCCATTGTACAAAGTCTGCATTAGAGGCGAGCATACCGATACGCCAGCCCGGCATGTTGTGGCTCTTGCTCATGGAGTTGAATTCGATGCAGCACTCTTTCGCACCCGGAATGCTGAGAATACTGATAGGGTGTTCGTTCAGAATAAAGCTGTACGGGTTGTCGTTGACGATGACAATGTCCTTGCGGCGTGCAAAGTCCACCAGTTTTCGGTACAGTTCCGGTGTGGCGTTCGCTCCTGTCGGCATATTGGGGTAGTTGGTCCACATCAGTTTTACGCGGCTCATATCCATCTTCTCCAGCTCGTCGAAGTCGGGCATCCAGCCGTTCTCCTCTTTCAGGTTATAGTTTACGACCTCTGCACCCAGTATCCTGCTCAATGAAGTATAGGTGGGATAGCCGGGATTGGGAACCAACACCTGTTCGCCCGGGTTGACGAAAGCCAGCGTAACGTGCAGGATACCTTCCTTGGAGCCGATGAGCGGCTGTATTTCTGTATTCGGGTCCAGCTCTACGCCATACCATTTTTTATACCAGCCGGCAAAGCTGCGGCGCAGTTCGGGAATACCCACATAGGGCTGGTAGCCATGTCCGTCGGGGTTGCGGGCCGCATCGCAAAGCGTCTGTATGGTACTCTCCGAAGGAGGCATGTCGGGACTGCCGATGCCCAGGCTGATTACATCCTTGCCTTCGGCGTTCATCTGTGCCACTTCTTTCAGCTTTTTAGAGAAATAGTATTCGCTTACGCTTGCCAGCCGGTCGGCCGGCTTTATTTTAGATAGTTGATTTTCCGTCTTCATATTCTCCCAATATTTTAAGTTCTTTGGTCAGTGGGGTGATAGCCACGATAGATTGTTTATACTTCAGCACATTGTCGAAAACTACGTCTACATAGAATTGATATTCCCATTCGCGCCCGATGATGGGCAGTGACTGTATCTTTGTCAGGTTGATGCGGTAGAAAGACAGGATGGACAATACTTGCGAAAGGCTTCCCTCGGTATGCGGCAACGTGAATACCATGCTTGCCTTGTTCACTTCCTTGTTGCGGTGGCGGCTCAGCTCGTCCACTTGCCAGGGGTCTGCCACAACCAGAAAGCGGGTGAAGTTGTGTTTGTTGGTTTCGATACCTTCCTGCAACACCTTCATGCCGTAACGTTCGGCGGCGGCTTTGGAACAAATGGCGGCATGTCCTCTCAGGTTTTCTTTCCTGATGATTTCCGCACTGAGGGCGGTGTCCTCGCCTTCCACTACCTTGATGCGGGGATGCCGTCTGAGGAACTCACGGCACTGCATCAGGGCGATGGGGTGGGAGTTTACTTCCGTGATGTCGTCCCAATCCTCGTCGGGCAGGCAAACAAAGCTATGCGAGATGCGCAATTTGTATTCGCCTACAATCTGTGTGCCGCTTTGGCGCAGGAGTTCATTGTTGTGCAGCAAGCTTCCTGCAATCGTATTTTCTATTGCCAGCATGCCTATGGTCTGACTGTCCTGTTTGACAGCAGCAAATACGTCCTCGAAGCTGGCGCAGCAGATAAGCTGTATTTCTTCTCCTTCGAAGTACTTGTGTGCGGCAATGTCGTGATACGAACCTAATGTTCCTTGAATGGCTACCTTCTTCATTCCTGACTCTCTTTTTCTTGATTTATGCTACAAAAAAATCCCGCTTCCATACACTGGAGCGGGACTTTATATATTACTTAGTTCTCTATTCTGTTCTTAAGCATCACTGTCACTTGATACATACAAACTCCCGCTCTACTTTCCGGCTAAAGTAAAAGTAAAAAAAAAAGAAGTAATATGCATAAGTAAATGATTTCATTCTTGCTTTTCGTTTTGAATTATGTGGCAAATGTAACACTTTTCTTTTAGATGCAAATAAAAACCAATGTTTTTTTTGATAATTGCATCATTTTATAGATAATGTTTTATAATCCTAATACATTTGTCGTATTGTTGCCCGGCAGATTGCCGTATTGTCCGTTGAAATCCTGCAACTCTTTCGGGTTAAGCTCCAATCCGCGTTTCATGTCTTCCATGGAGCCTTCCTTGTCGCCGTTCAGCAGTTTGGCGCGGCCGCGTTCGTGGTATGCTTGGGCAAAGTCGGGATTCAGCTCGATAGCTTCATCAAACAAAGCGATGGCTTCGGTCAGCTTTTTCTGGACGATGTACAACTGTCCCAAGTAGAGGAATGCCTGTTCGTTGAACGGATTCAGTTCCGTTATATGAAGATAGTCGGCTTCTGCTTCGGCTTCTGCACCGGTCGCTTCCTTTATCTTTCCGCGGAGCAGTATGGCGTTTTCATCGTCCGGGTCTTGGGCGAGTATGGCGTCGATGTCTTCCATGGCCTCTTTGTACTGCTGCATCTTTGTCAGAGCCTCGGCACGCAGCAGACGGGCTTCGGTGAAGTCGTCCTTGAGTACGATGGCTTTTGTGAGGTGGGCGATGCACATGATGCCGTCGTTCTGGCCGTTGTCGGCTTTTCCCAGCAGATAGTGCGCCATGGCATTGCCTTCTTCAACGGCAATGGCTTTTTGGGCGGCTTCCGCCATGGCGGCATAGTCCTCCTGCATGTAGCAGACGTTGGCAAGGGTGAGTAAAGTAGAGGTATGCTCCGGTTCTGTTCGGATCATTCTTTCCAAAAGCTTGCGGGCTTCATCCAGTTCGTTGGACTGGATATATACTTGTGCCAGGTAGCCCATTGTCTCGAAATCTTCTTGTAGCGCAAGGGCTTCGGTGAAACATTTGATGGCATAGTCAGCGCGTCCCATACGTTGGGCACGCATACCGTCGTACTTGAATATCTCGAAGTTCTTCTGATTGTTTTTCTGTTTTTCCTCTTCCGGATTTGCCGGCTTGCCGGAGAAGAACGATTTAAAGAATCCCATGATTACGATGTTGTTTTAGTTATGTTTTTAATAGGTTGATAGGATTGGTGTGCTGATGCACTGTACAAAAGTAATGATTTATTTTTTGATTTGCAGTATTCCGTCAACGGCAATAATTTTTCCTTCGTCCGATAACCGGTGCAATATTTCGGTCAGAAGCTCTTTGTCCATTGGAAGTTGTTTGAGCAGGCCGGCGGGAGTCAGGGATTCACAGGACAATATCTCGCATACTTTTGCACAAAGCGTTTCCCGGTCCGGTTGTTCAGAAGCTTTTGATTTGCTGCGCAGGCTGATACAGGTATCGCATTGTCCGCAGTTATGTTCGTTTCTCTCCCCGAAGTAGTCCAGCAGCATACGGCTGCGGCATACGGTGTCGTTGGTCACGTAATCGAGCATGGCATTGATGCGCGTTTCATAGCGTGCTTTCCGGTGTTCGTATACTTCCGGGGAGATATGGATGCGTTGTGCTTCCACGCGTTCGCGCGTGTATATTATATAAGGTGTCTTTTTATGGGGAATATAGCTTACGATGCGCAGTTTGGCAAGGTGAACCAGCATTTCGTAGATTTGCCGGCGGGTAAGTCCTGTGCGTATGGCAAGCGAATCTTCGTTGATATAGGTATAGTCTGTGAATACTCCGGTATAGGAACGAAGCACGGCTTGTATGAGCCTGTCCATGTCTTCGCCCATTTCGCGCAGCCGGTAGAGTTCATCCCTGCGTATGGTGAAGAGGATGCGTGAGGTGCTGTCCTGTTCGGCAGTGTACTCCAGATAGCCCGCCTGGGTCAGGATTCGCAAAGCGCTGTCCACCGGTACGGGGAAGTATTTGAATTTGCGGCAGAAATCTTCGATGTTGAATTCGCGTACGCAATCCAGTCCGTCACCCATTGCCATTTGATAATAGTATTGGAGATGTTCGTAAACGTCTCTGATATATTCTTTCTCCGGAAAGGTGTCGGGGATGCGTTTGTGCAGTGTAGTCTTGTCCGACTTGGCATATAGGATGACGGCATACGCCTTCTGCCCGTCACGTCCGGCTCTTCCGGCTTCCTGGAAGTAGGCTTCTATGGAGTCGGGCAGGTCCATGTGGATAACGATGCGCACGTCCGGTTTGTCTATGCCCATGCCGAAAGCATTGGTTGCCACCATGACACGGCTCTCGCCGGATTGCCAGCGGTGCTGGCGGATGTCTTTGGTGGCATCGTCCAGTCCGGCATGGTAGAAATCGGCTGTGATGTACTCGTTGTTCAGCAGTTCGGTAATTTCCTTGGTGCGGCGGCGGTTGCGTACGTATACAATGGCACTGCCGGGCATGCTGCGCAGTATATGCAACAGTTCGGCAGTCTTGTTCTCTGTTTTGCGAACAATATAAGCGAGGTTGTTCCGCTCGAAGCTCATGCGGAATACATTCTTGTGACGGAAATGCAGACGGGCTTGGATATCCTTTACCACTTCGGGGGTTGCAGTGGCGGTCAGTGCCAGAACGGGGACATCCGGCAGCAGTTCGCGTATCTCTGCGATTTTCAGATAGGCGGGACGGAAGTCATACCCCCATTGCGAGATGCAGTGGCTTTCGTCTACCGTAATCATGCTGATGTGCATTTTCCGCAATTTGGTGCGGAATATTTCCGTATCCAGACGTTCGGGTGAGATATAGAGGAACTTATAGTTGCCGAATATACAGTTTTCAAGGGTGATGATGATGTCCTGCCGGCTCATGCCGGAGTAGATGGCAAGTGCCTTGATACCCCGCTTTTTCAAATTCTGTACCTGGTCTTTCATCAGGGCTATCAGGGGGGTAATCACCAGGCACATTCCTTCTTTGGCAAGTGCCGGGACTTGGAAAGTAATGGACTTGCCGCCACCCGTAGGCATTAGTCCCAAGGTATCCTTATTCTTGCTGATGCTGTCGATGATATCTTCCTGGATACCCCGAAAACGGTCATATCCCCAATACTGCTTTAGGATTCGGGAGTTGAGAGTTGAAAGTTGGGAGGCGTCGGGCTGCGAGGACATGGTTGTAAAGTTGAAAGATAAAAAGAGTGTGTGATACTATATATAATGATGGTATTTCAGGTACGGATTACACGGACTTTGTAGACTAAAAAAACAGTAAAATCCGTATAATCCGTGCCTAAAGGAAAAACACAAAGAGAATCTTCTCCCGTCTTCTTCGGCTTAATTCGGCTTTATATCTTCAATTTGCAACTGTACTTCTCCCCGTTTGTGGGTGTTTTCCTCAATGGTGTAACAGATGTCGAACGAACGCTTGGTCTTGATGTAGCGCACGTGAGAACTCTGCCCGAAAGCAATTCCGTTCATTACATTGTTTGATTTGTTGTCCACCAGTTCCAGCTTGATATGCTCCTGGTCGCGTCCTACGACTTTACTGGTTCCGTAGTCGTACACGTTGTGGGTACAGAATACGGGCTTGGTATTGTCGGGACCGAAGGGGTTGAACTTCTTCAAATCATTGCAGAATTTGGGAGTGATATCCCGGAAGTCGATTTCGGCATTGATGTCGATTACGGCGCTGGTCTGTTCCGGCAGAATATGCCGGGATACGAATTCTTCGAAACGTTCAGTGAAAGCGGGTACGTTTTCCACTTTCATGGACAGACCGGCAGCATAGGTGTGTCCGCCGAAGTTTTCCAGTAAATCCCGGCAGTACTCGATGGCTTTGTATACATCGAAACCGGAAACGGAACGTGCCGATCCGGTTGCCATATCATCCGTGCGTGTCAGCACTACGGCGGGGCGGTAATATACTTCCGTCAGGCGGGAAGCGACGATTCCGATTACTCCTTTATGCCAATCCTCATTGTACAACACGATGGAGCGGCGGTCTGCGAGTCCTTCCAGACCGGCTACGATTTGATTGGCCTCTTCGGTCATGGTCTTGTCAAGGTCTTTGCGGGTTTCGTTATACTGGTTGATTTGTCCGGCCTTTTCCAGAGCAACCGAGAAGTCCTTTTCCGTCAGCAGATCTACCGCTTCCTTGCCGTTCTGGATACGTCCGGAGGCGTTGATACGCGGACCTATCTTGAATACTATATCGCTGACGGTGATTTCTTTTTCCGACAGTCCGCATACATCGATAATGGCCTTCAGCCCTACGCTCGGATTACTGTTGAGCTGTTTCAAACCGTGATAGGCAAGTATGCGGTTCTCTCCCATAATCGGTACGATGTCCGAGGCGATGCTGACTGCCACCAAGTCCAACAGCGGAATCAGATGGTGGAATTCGATGCCGTTGCTGATAGCGAATGCCTGCATGAATTTAAAACCTACTCCGCAGCCCGAAAGATGTTCGTAAGGATAGGTGTTGTCTTCGCGCTTGGCGTTCAGTATAGCTACGGCAGGGGGCAACACTTCATCGGGTACGTGGTGGTCGCAGATGATGAAGTCGATGCCTTTTTCCTTGGCGTATGCAATTTCATCTACGGCCTTGATGCCGCAGTCCAGCACGATAATCAGTCCCACACCGGTTTCGGAGGCATAGTCCACACCTTGTGTCGAAACGCCATATCCCTCGTTGTAACGGTCGGGTATGTAATAATCTATGTTCGAATAGAACTGTTGAATAAACTTATAGACCAGGGCCACGGCGGTGGTTCCGTCTACATCGTAATCTCCATAAATCAGAATGCGCTCTTTCTTTCCCATTGCCTTGTTCAGGCGTTCTACGGCCACGTCCATATCTTTCATGAGGAACGGGTCGTACAAATCCGGTAGTTGCGGGCGGAAAAACTTCTTGGCAGCTGTCGCTGTCGTTATTCCCCGCTCCACCAGCAATCTCCCAAGTACAGGGCTAATCCCTAATTCCTGGGCCAGTCGTTGGCTTGCTTCTGCCTGATCGGATGTAATGGGTAAATAATTCCATTTGTGAGTCATTTTATATATTATTTTTCTTTTTCTATCGCCAAGTGCCGGAGAATAAGGGGAACTTAGTGTTATCCGATTGCTGTGCGCTATTTCTCCAACAAGCTGTAAAGGTATGAAAAACTCTTGAAACCGATGTGAATTCTATGGAAAATATTCTTAATGATGCGCTTTCTCTCCTGAAATCCTTTTATTTTTGTGGCGTCTAAGAGTTCGTTTGGACTTTCTTCAAATATAAGGAATATGCCTATGCTCACTTTTTATCTCTTGTGCCAAGACCATGGCGTCGCACTGTTCTTTGAAAGTGCCCGAAGTTACCGTTCCGTATTTTGAAGCGGAAGCTGTATGGAATGCGTTGGAAATGTCACAGGTTTCTGCCGCAGAACTGGAAAAACTCTTGAAGGTGAATGCTAAAATTGCTGCGGAAAACAGGGCACGTTTTCATGACTTTTGTTCGGAAGACAATCGCCCTATGCCGGCAATCGGTGCATATACGGGAGCTGTTTTCAAACGCATCCTGCCAAAGGATTTTACGGCTGATGACTTCCGTTATGCACAGGAACATCTCCGTATCACCTCTTTTCTTTATGGATTGCTCCGTCCGCTGGACGGTATCAGACCTTATCGTCTGGAGGGAGATGTGCGCCTGCCGGAGAAAGGCGGTATCACCATGTTTGATTATTGGAAACCTCTGCTGACGGACTGTTTCATAGAAGAAATCAAGAAACGGGGCGGTATACTGGTCAACTTGGCAAGTGGTGAGATGAAGGATTTATTCGACTGGAAACGGGTGGAGTCAGAGGTGCGTGTGGTTACTCCAGATTTTCAAGTGTGGAAAGGCGGAAAGTTAAAGACCGTTGTCATTTATGCGAAGATGTGCAGAGGGGAGCTGGTACGTCACATCATCAAAAATCGCATTGGATGCCCCGAAGATTTGAGAGGTTTTTCGTGGGAAGGTTTTACTTTTGACGAGGGACTCAGTACGGATAATCATTTGCAGTTTGTATTGGAGTAAAAATTAGACGGATATTTTAAGAATATATTCCTACTTAATTATATATCGAAACAGTTTGCGGCGGTAAACAGTTAGATGCATTTTCTGTTTACGCAAAAAGAGGATTTATATTCGCAAATTGCGGCTGTAAGTCATTTGGCGTTTGTGTACTTTTGTAATATCTAATATTTGAAACTATGAATATAACATCTGTACACATGTTTTCTGTTGTATTTATGCTGAGCTGGTTCCTTTGTGCAAAACCGGCTTTCGCAGGCAGCAAAGGCGATTGGATGAAACTTCTTTCTGATACATTGCCTGTATGCAAACTTTCTATCCCTGGTACTCATGACAGTGGTGCTATTTATGGTGGTTGTATGTTGAAAACTCAAGATGCAGGTATTTTCTCGCAATTAGAATTGGGCATTCGTGCTTTTGATATTCGTTTAGCTGAGAAAGACGGAAAGCTGGGAGTGTTTCATAGTCATGCTTTTCAGAATATGTATTGGGAAACGGATGTATTACCTACTTTTATAAAATTTCTGAAAGAACATCCTTCTGAGATGTTGATTGTGTCTTTAAAGAGAGAGGGCGGAAGTTCTGAGGCTTACGCTTCTTTGGTAGAAACCTCCTTGTCGGCTATTGATGCAAAGCCTTTCTTTGTTTGGAATTTTTGTCAGGATTTAGCATTGGGTGATTGTCGTGGAAAAATTCTGTTTTTACACCGAGATGTAGCCATGAACAAATATCCCGGAACTGCTTGTGAGGTTGGAAGGATGATGCCACATGTTTGATGACGCTTCGAGGCAGTAATGGTGCGGAAGCACAAGTCTTACTTCAAGATGAATATCAGTATGCTTCGGATGAGGAAGTTGGATTAAAAATAGAAGCTTGTATGCGTAATTTGCATAATGTAGCAGCAGAACCTAGTTCTTCATATCGATGGGCGATTTCTTTCGTTAGTGCTACTGGACTTCCGCTAGGCACACCTGAAGTTTTTTGCTAAACAAGTGAATAAGTTTGTGTCAGAGTATCTAAAACAAAGAAGAAGCCAGATGTGTGGTATTGTTTTTATGGATTTTGTACAGCGTCCTGAAGGGCTTGAGTTGTTAGATTGTCTCATAAGAGGAAATAATTAGTTTGCGTAAAAAAGAGGATTCAAATACGCAAATTGTTTACTTTGTTGACTTATGTGTATTTATATTTGCAATATAAAAATATTTAGAATAGAGAAATTATGAGGTTAGCCATTGATTTAGGTGGTACTAATATAAGGATAGCACAAGTGGCGGAAGGAAAGTGTTTGAAACGGAATTCGGTTGCTTGTTTGGCTACACAAGATGTTGATGTGATCTTGACGCAGCTTTTTGAACTTATTGAACCTATGATAGGTGAGACTGTTGAGGGATTGGTATTGGTGTACCGTCAATCGTTGATACAGTTCATGGTATAGTGTATGATGCGATGAATATTGCTTCGTGGAAAGAAGTGCATTTAAAGGAGCTGCTGGAGGAGAAGTTTGGCTTACCAGTGGCTGTCAATAATGATTCTAATTGTTTTGCTTTGGGAGAAAGTCTTTTTGGAAGCGGGCGACTTTATGAAAATATGGTGGGTATTACTATCGGTACCGGAATAGGGCTGGGAATCATTATTCATCATAGTTTGTACGGAGGGGGATATGCCGGTGCAGGTGAATTGGGAGCATTACCCTATTTAGAGGCTGATTACGAATATTATTGTAGTAGCGGATTTTTTAAACGTAGGAATACCACTGGTGCTGCTGAGTCGGAAAAAGCATTGAAAGGAGATAATGATGCTCTATTGTTGTGGCAGGAGTTCGGTGGGCATATAGGACAATTGGTAAAGGCTGTATTATTTGCTTATTCTCCACAGTTAATAGTACTAGGAGGTGGAATAGCAACAGCTTTCCCGCTTTTTAAAGAAGCGATGTATGAGACTTTAAAAGATTTTCCTTATCCACGAGTTGTGGCTGATGTGAAAATCGTGTCTTCACAATTACAGGATGCTGGTCTATTAGGAGCTTCAGCACTTTTGGGATAGACAGGTATTACCATTTTCTGGAAAATAGTAATATTTTTTTTTATTTTTAATAATATTGTAATTCTGTTTTTAAACCTTTGTGATGGAATTATAAATTTATATTATAAACTTTAAATTTTTAATGTATGAAACAAGTAAATCTTGGATTTTATCGAATGGTTTTGTTTCTATTATTGGGATTGTTTACTTCTGTGATTGCGTACTCACAGCAAATTTCAGTAAAAGGAATTGTGAAAGACCAAATTGGAGAGCCTGTAATAGGTGCTAATGTACTAGTGAGAGGCACTACTAATGGAGTAATTACAAACGTTAATGGTGAGTTTATTCTTTCCGCTTCTAAAAGTGATGTATTGGTTGTTAGCTTTGTGGGTTATACTACTCAAGAAATACCTGTAAGTGAGAAGCAAATGACAATTGTGTTGAAAGAAGACACAGAATTGCTGGACGAGGTAGTTGTTTTGGGATATGGTGCCAATACACGTAAGCAAGACTTGTCAGCTTCTGTAGGTATAATTAGTAATACAGATGAGTTGGCTGCACGACCTGTTACTTCTACGGAAAGTATGTTACAAGGGCAGTTGCCTGGTGTAACTATTCAGGCTGATGGTGGTGATCCTACTTCAACTCCTAATATCGTGATTCGCGGTCAGGGTTCGCAGAACGGCGATAACGTATTATGGGTGGTAGACGGTGTTCCGGGGGCTCCTATTACTTCCATGAACGATATTGAAAGTATTGTTGTATTGAAAGATGCTGCTTCTGCCGCTATTTATGGTGCGCAGTCAGGAGCAGGTGGTGTAGTGCTTGTTACTACCAAAAAGGCAAAAGAAGCGTGCTCCTACTTTGACGTATGACGGAACTTTCGGCTTTCGTCAGGCTACTAATTTAATTGAACCACTCAATGCAGAAGAACAAGTGGAAATGCGTAGAAGGTCGTATGAAAATGCAGGCCAGGCATTACCTGATGGCTGGAATGTAACAAAAATCCGTGGGTAGGTACTACACGTACTGATTGGATGGATGCTATTTTCCGTACAGCTTTTTATCAGCGCCACAATATTGCTTTAAATGTAGGTACAGATAAGTCTTCCAGCCGCCTCTCATTGTCTTTTGATAACGATCAGGGTACTTTGATTAATACTTATAAGAAAAATCTTGCTTTGCGTTATAATGGTAAGATGCAATTGAACAAGTGGATTACAATCAGCGAAGATTTGGTGTGGAAGAATACAACAAGTCGTTCTAAAGAAACGGATAATGATGCATACACTGGTCCTATATTATCAGCTGTATATATGCCGGCTAGTGCTACTATTTATAATCCCTTGGATGGCTCTTATGGTGGTACAACAACAGAAGACCCTGCTTACATTGAAAAGTATGGCTCAAACTTTGCCGATGCTCATGGTGATGCTGTGAACCCTGTACGTTTGCTTGAGGCAGAAAATCTCTACAATAAGACAAGTGATGTGTGGAGTACTACTAGTTTGGAAATAGGTAATGTGTTGCCTGGTTTAAAGTTTGTAAGTCGTTTTACTTACAATTTGCAGAACTATTATTATAAAAAATTCAATCCTATCCGTGACGAAGTTGGTAAACCGAACCTATCAAATAATGTTCAGGAGCAATCTTATCGTATGGACGCTTGGAAGACAGAGAATACATTAACGTATGATAACACATTTGGTAAACATACCGTAGGTGCTGTTGTTCTCTACTACGGCTGACCATTATTCGAAACGGGGGTTGGAAGCGATTGGAAAGGACTTGTCTAGTGAAGCAGCCTATCTGCAATACATGGCTTATGCCAATTCAACTGAAGTGCTTGATTATTTAACGGGACCAGATGCGAATGTTTCAATGATTGCTCGTTTGGCATATTCTTATGACGACCGTTATTTCGTAACCGCTTCATGGCGCCGTGACTATGCAGGACGCCTGCCTAAGGAACATAACTTTGGCGATTTTCCCGCTGTAACATTAGGATGGAAAATTTCTAATGAGAAGTTTTTTAAGAAGAACGATATCGTAAACCTTTTGAAATTACGTGCTTCTTGGGGACGTGTCGGTAATTTGGGGTCTATTGATTATAATTATAAATCACCACTATTATCGAAAAATACTTATTCAGAACAAGCACAATACGGTGTAACTTCTAATCAATTATGGAATAACTTTGCTTATTATAGTACTGCTTTAAATCCAAATTTGACATGGGAGACTTCTGAACAGTACGACTTGGGCTTAGATATGGAAATGTTCAATAACCGTCTTTCTTTGTCAATGGATTATTTTGATAAACGTACTTTCAATTTGATACAGCCACAACCGATGAACTGGCTTCTACTATGGGGTTGGATGCTATGTTGGTAAATCTTGGAGAGGTCCGAAATCGCGGTTTTGAATTGTCTATAGGTTGGAATGATAGAATAAATAAAAACTTTTCTTACTTTGTAACAGGTAACTTTTCTTATCTGAAGAATTGGGTTTCTGACATTGGGGTGAAGAATGAGGATGGAACTCCGGGAGTGTGGACAGATGATAAGAGTTTCCGTAGTGTGAAAGATATTTATCAGACCACAGAAGGTGAACCTTTGAATTCTTTTCATTTGATACAGACAGCTGGAATATTCCAAAGTGATGAGGAAGCAGCGGCATATGTGGATAAGAATGGTAAGAGAATTCAACCTGATGCTAAAAAGGAGATTTGAAGTTTGTAGATTATGACGGTGATGGTACAATTGGTTTTGGTGACCGTCAATATATGGGTAGTGCTACTCCTAAAACTACCTTTGCATGGACACTTGGATTTACTTGGAAGAAATTGTCATTCAGTGCAATGTTTCAAGGAGTAGGTGGAGCACAAGCAATGAATGTTTCCAAATATATGCTTTTAAGTGATGTAGAAGGTAACTTTAACCGTTCTCGTGAGATCTTGAACGCTTGGTCGCCCGATAACAGAGGATCTAACATTCCTATTCTGTCAAAGAATGACAACAATGGAAACTTTAGCACAGCTTCAGATTGGTATCTGGAAGATGCTTCATACCTGCGCTTGAAGAATGTAACGCTTTCTTATGATTTGAGTGACGTATTTTGTAAGTGGTCACACTTGAATGACCGCAACAGCCGCCTATCTGTATTTTTGAGTGGAGAAAATTTGGCAACTATCACCAGATATTCTGGTATGGACCCTGAATGCGGGGGGTGGGATGCTTTGAAGTATCCGGTATCTCGTGTATTCTCTTTAGGAGTAAAACTGACTTACTAATTATAAATTGAATGAAGATTATGAAAAAGAATATATTATTTGGAGTAGTATGCGTTGCACTACTTACTGCCACTTCTTGTAGTGATTTCCTTGATGTACAACCCAGAAGGAGATGCCAGAGACAATGCTTATTTCTTAAATGATCAGCAGGCAATTGACGCTGTGGACGGATTATACGAACGTTTTCATCAGGAAGCCATGTATGGTCGAGAATTATTTTGGGAGCAGGGTGCTGCTAATGATATAGTTTGGGGAAAAACACGTGATTTCCCGACACTTGCGACGTTTAAATATACAGGTGATGAGTCTCCATTACGTACTGTGTTCGAAACCATGTATAAAGTGATTTCCCGTTCTAATTGGGTGATTGATCAATTAGTAGATAAGGAAAAGACTACTGCATTGACAGAAATAGAAAACAGGAGTCTTGGTGAAGCCTATTTTACTCGAGGATGGGCACATTTTCTGATGGCTTATCGCTATGGTACAGATAAACAAGGAGTTCCTTTTGTACGTTATGAAGATTTTGTAAATGGATATGATAACTCTATTCCACCCCAGCAGGCTTCAGTTATTGATAACTATAAATTGATTATTGAAGATATGGAAAATGCTAAGAAACGTTTGCCACGTTTCGAAGATTATGATGATAAGGACTTAGGGCGCGCGCATCAGGCAGCAGCTATAGCATTTCAGGTAAAGGTATATGCCTACTGGGCCATGTGGGATGAAACGAAATGGGATGAGGTTATTAAATTGGTAGATGAGCTGGAAACGACGTATAATCGTGGTTTGGCAGACACTTTCGATGAATTGTTCTCTTCTGACTTCTCAAAATATTGGGGAAAGGAATATTTATGGACTATTCCAGGTACGGGTGGTTCTACTGGAGGAGGTTCTGAATTTCCGGGTGTTATACTTGAAAATAAAGGTTGGGGCATCTACAATGGTTGGGGACAAATTAAACCGACATATGACATTTATGCAGAAATGCTAAAAGATGGTGATGGTAAAGAAAATGACCGATTGAAACGTTCTATTTTAGAATACGGACAAAAATTCCTATTTTTTGGAGAGGAACGCGAGTTTTATTCAGCGTCCGACATTGAATCAGGTTTTCAAATTAATAAGTATATGGAACCTTTTGGTTATGCTAATGCTACAACCGAAGGATATGTAAATGCTAATGGTGACTGGCCTACTGCACGAGTTAACTTCCCGATAATCCGTTTTGCTGAAATGATGCTTTTTCGGGCAGAAGCTTATTTGATGAAGAACCAACCGGATAAGGCTTGGAAAGATTTGAACAGAATTCATGTACGCGCTTGTGGTCTTTCTTTACCATCACCAGCTACAATGGAACAGTTGTATCATGAACGTCGTTGTGAATTAGCATTTGAATTTACCGATCATCTTTTCGACTTGAAACGTTGGCACCATTCTTCTAATGCAGAAATCAAGGCATTGGCGGAGAAAGAGTTAAATGCTCGTCCTCTCGTTCGTCATTACAAAAACCGTGGTATGGTCGATACAAATGGAGATGGAAAACCCGATGCTATTGATTATACACATAAAGTTGAGTTTTACACGGATTATACAGACAAAACTTCTTATAAGGATTGCTTCATTGTTTTTCCCTATCCGTCTAATCAGATTATAAACTCAAACGGGCAGTTGAAACAAAATATCTATGAGTAATCTTTCTCTTTTGGAAGTTTACGATTAAAAAGTAGATCATTGCCATTGGTCTTGTCTGCAAGGATTGGTGTCTTCTTTGTATGCTGGTTCTTGCAGATTTTTATTAGATTTGTCGAATGAAGTGTGGTTGTTAACCGAATAATTTTCAAATACATGCTTTGATGAAATTGAATATTTTACATATCTTGTTGTATCTTTTTTATATGTAGTGCTTGTAACTCTGAGGAGAATTTTCCGTTGATTACGTGGATCCTTTTATCGGTACAGGGTTTCACGGTCATACCTATCCTGGAGCCACCGCTCCTTTTGGTGCAGTGCAGTTAAGTCCTGATACACGTGTAGGCAATTGGGATGCCTGTGCTGGATATCACTATAATGATACTACCTTGAGGGGTTTTCACATACCCATCTGAGTGGAACTGGATGCATAGATTTGGGTGATATATTATTTCGTCCTACCACCCAAGAACCAAGCTTTACAAATGAGTTCTTCTACAGTCCTGCTAACTTTTTCCCATCAAGACGAAATGGCATCGGCTGGCTATTACTCGGTGCTGTTGAAAGATGAAGGTATAAAGGCTGAATTGACGGCGACCCCTCATGTAGGTATGCATCGTTACACTTACCTTACAGGAAATCTTGCTGCTGTAATTGTAGATATGGCACATTCGCTTGATAATGAATATATTTATGAAGCTGAATTAGAGAAAACTGCAGACAACGAAATTACGGGTATGCGCCGAACCAGGGGATGGACAGATAATCAATATATTTATTTCGTAGCTCGTTTTTCCAAATCCTTTCAGACTGTAGAGTTTGTGAAAAATAAGAAGAAAGTGCCTATCAATACCAAGTTGACCGGTACGGATTTACAGGCTATCCTCACATTTGATAACACGAACGGTGAGCCTATTATTGCTAAAGTGGGATTGTCATTGGTGAGTGTGCAGAACGCGCGTCAAAACATGGAGGCCGAAGTGAAGGATTTCGATTTTGATGCAGTACATACAGCTACTCGAAGTGCTTGGGAACAACAACTATCTACTATTACTGTGGAGGGTGGTAGTGAAGCCGACAAGGAGAACTTTTATACTGCTATGTATCACGCTATGGTTGTACCCAATATCGTGAACGATGTTAATGGTGAATATCGTCGCCACGACATGCAGATAGGTAAGTTGCCAATAGGAAGGATCCAATACTCCACTTTCTCCCTTTGGGATACTTTCCGTGCATGGAATCCGCTGATGACGTTGATAGATACTGACTTGGTCAATCACATGATAAACTCCTTTCTCGACATCTATGATGCTTCTGGGGAACTTCCTATTTGGCCGCTTTCTGCTGGAGAAACAGGCACGATGATTGGTTATCATTCAGTATCAGTTATAGCTGATGCCTATTTGAAGGGAATTAGGTCTTTCGACGCAGAGAAGGCTTTGGAGGCTATGATGATATCCTCCGATAAAAACAAAAAAGGCTCGGACTTTTACGTAAAATATGGTTTTATTCCTTCTAATATTAAAAGAGAATCTGTATCTTGTCTGCTTGAATATGCGTACGATGACTGGTGTATTGCACGTATGGCCCAAGAAATGGGAAAAGAAGATATTTATAAAAAATACATTGAACGTTCGCAAAACTACATCAATGTGTTTGATGGTGCTACGAGATTCTTTCGCGGAAAGCGTATGGATGGCAATTGGGAATCACCTTTTAATCCGCTTGCAGTGGGACGTGCCTATACAGAGGCTACAGCTTGGCAATATCGCTTCTTTGTACCCCATGATGTGAATGGGATGATACAACTTTTTGGCGGTAAAGAAGAATTTGTTGCTGCTCTTGATGATATTTTCAATACGGATGCAGAGATACATGGCAATCTTGTAGATATCACAGGTTTAATAGGGCAGTATGTCCACGGAAATGAGCCTAGTCATCACATCGCTTATTTGTACAATTATGTGGGTGAGCCTTTGGAAAACACAGAAAATGTCGCGACGCTTGCTGAACGAGATGTATCATCCCACTCCGGAAGGTATTATTGGCAATGAAGACTGCGGGCAGATGTCGGCATGGTATATTCTTTCAAGTATGGGACTTTATTCGGTTTGTCCTGGTAGCAACGAATATGTTCTTACTACTCCCTTGTTCGAGAAAGTTGTAGTGCATTTGGCTAATGGAAGAACCTTGACGATACTTGCCAATGATCCGCAGAAAAATATTTATATTACAAAGGTGGAACTAAATGGGAAACAGATAGATACAAACTTTATTACCTATGACTGTCTGATGGGAGGAGGAGAGTTGCGTTTTACCTTGTCTGACAAGCCAAATAAGAGCAGAGGTACTGCTGAACAAACTGCGCCTTACTCCTATACCCGAGATAAAGTTGTATCTATCCCTTACGTCGATAAGGATTTGAATTTATTCCAAGGAAGTGTAGTTGTAGAACTGGCCACAACCACTCAAGGTGCGAAAATAAGGTATACACTGGACGGAAGCGAACCGACCGAGGAGTCATTCCTTTATAAACATCCTTTCAGTTTGAATAAGACGACTCAAGTGAAAGCGAGAGGATTTAAGGAAGGTTATCATCCAAGTAGAGTCTTGTCTATTATAGCTCTCAAAGCGGAATTGAAGGATGCTCTTTCTGTACATCCTGTACAGAATGGTGTGACCTATAAGTACTTTGAAGGTAATTACCAGAAAGTAACTGACATAGAAAAACACCTTTGTTGAGGACTGGAGTTTTGTCTAAACCTTCTATACAAGGTGCAAGCAGGACAGACCATTTTGGTTACATTTTTTCCGGACTGATAAAAGTGCCTGAAAATGGAGTATATACTTTCCAAACTAGTTCAGATGATGGCAGTGTATTATACATTGATAATGAACTGGTAGTGAACAATGACGGTTCACATGCTGCAATTCCTGCTACCGGATTCATAGCTTTAGAAAAAGGTTTCCATTCCTATAAGCTCTATTACTTTGAAGATTATGAAGGAGAACATTTGAGTTGGGCTTGGAAATTGCCTTCTGCTGAAACGTTGGTGCCAATTCCTTCTTCTGTTTTGTATGTGGAATAATTAAATATATTGTTATGAAAAAAATCATTTTATTGTTTCTATCTTTTGGGGTAGTATCCTGCGGGCAAGTGAAACAACAAGTTTCTGAACAGGCGCGTGTTAATGTAATGTCATATAATATCCGCTATGACAATCCAGAAGACGGTATGAATAATTGGCAATACCGAAAAGACCGTGCTGCAACGGCTATCCGATTCTATGATGTTGATATATTGGGTACACAGGAAGTGCTTCACAATCAGTTAGAAGACCTGAAGCAGCGTTTACCAGAATATGGTGTGATTGGTGTCGGGCGTGAAGATGGAAAGGTAAAAGGCGAATATAGTGCTCTTTGGTACAAAAAAAGCGCGCTTTGAGTTACTTGCTTCTGGATATTTTTGGTTGAGCGAAACACCTGAAATTGCTGGTTCTAGAGGGTGGGATGGTGCTTGTGAACGCATTGCTTCATGGGGTAAATTGAAAGACAAGATTTCAGGAAAGGAATACTTTGCATTGAATACACATCTAGACCATATAGGAGTTGTGGCTCGTCGTGAAGCGAGTGAGCCTTATATTGGACAGAGTGAACGAATTGAGTGACGGATTACCGGTAATTGTAACAGGTGATTTTAATGCAGAGCCAGAATCGGATGTTATCAAGCACATGACCGATGCCGAGAATCCAAAGCATCTGCAAGATACACGGCTTATGTCTCCAATTGTTTATGGACCATCATGGAGTTTTCACGATTTTGGAAAGATACCTTATGATAAACGCCCATTGATAGACTATGTGTTTGTACGCAACGATCTTAAGGTATTGAGATACGGAGTGCTTGCCGAGACAGAAGGATCAGAGTTTTTATCGGATCATGCTCCGGTGCTGGTTACTGTAGAGTAGTTTTCTACTTTTTTGAACTTTAGGTTGAAAATAATAAATTTAAGGTTTAGGAGGTTCATCTTTAGGTTTAGAATTGAATATCTTGTCCTATGTACTATGAATAATAAATAATTTGTAAATGTAACTGATAAAACCAGATAATAATGAAAAAAATAAGGAAGTGCTGTGTTATAGTATTGTTAGTAGTATTATTCCCTGCTAATATATTTGCACAAGAACGTCGTGATAAAGAACAGACTTATGTGTTGGAGAATCCCTATGAAGTTAACAAAACAACACCGTTACAAGGGAAGAAGATTAAAAATGTTGTTTTGATGATTGGTGATGGTATGAGTCTTATGCACGTATATTCTGCTTGGACGGCTAATCGTGGTAAACTTTTTTTGGATAATTGCCAGGCTGTGGGGCTTTCGAAAACCTACTGTGCAAATAAACTGATTACCGATTCTGGAGCAGGGGGACGGCCATTGCTACTGGACAGAAAACAAATTATCATAGCGTAGGCGTAGATGTGGAAGGCCGTCCTTTGAAGTCGTTGGTAGACTTTGCTGTAGGCAAAGGTAAATCTGCGGGTATTGCAGTTACTTGTCGCCTTTGGGATGCCACTCCAGCTGATTTTTGTTGCCATAACAAAGATCGTGATGCTGAGGCTGAAATTGTGGCGGATTATGTGAACAGTAACGTAGACTATGTCTTTGGCGGTGGTGCTAAACTCTTTGAGAATCGTGAGGACGGACGTGACTTGTTCAAGGAGTTGCGCGACAAAGGTTTTCAAACGCCTCGTAGTTGGGATGAACTGGTAAAAATTAAGAGTGGCAAGGTATTTGCAGTGCCTTATCCAGTGGATGCTCCGTTGCCTGACGAACGTGGAGACCTTCTTGCCCGTGCGTCGTTAAAAGGTATTGAACTTTTAAGCCAAAATGATAATGGTTTCTTCATGATGATTGAAGGTTCGCAATTGGATGATTATCGACATTTTAATGATATTAATCTCTTGATGCAGGAAACACATGATTTCGACCGTACTATCGGTGCCATTTACGAATGGGCGGCTAAGGATGGTGAAACGCTGGTAGTGGTTACCGCCGATCATGAAACCGGTGGTCTTACATTGGTAGATGGTGATTTGAAAGAGGGTAAAATTGTTTGTAAATTTTCTACAGGTGGTCATAGTGGTGTAATGGTACCTGTATATGCTTTTGGGCCCGGTGCACAGGAGTTTACAGGTATATATGAGAATACCGCAATTTTTGATAAGATAAAGAAACTGCTTAATCTATAACTAAAATATTATTTCCTATGCTGAAACATATCTTGTTTACATGTTTACTTTCCTTTTCTGTAACTCCTTTATTGAAAGCTCAAAATTGTGGTAATGATGAAATTTATCATTTGCCCTATAAGAATACATATGTAAAAGAACCTTTGGTTACCGAGAACGAGTATCGTGTGGCCAAACCGGAGGTTATTGAACCGAAGAGTTTTGAAGAAGCTCGGCAGATACTTCCCAATCCGATTTGGGATGGGCATGGAAAAGAAATGGAAATGTATTGGAGGGCATGGGAAATAGCAGTCGGAAATATTCGTAAGCCACAGTCCGGTTCGGGTTTTGTATCAAGTTATTTGGATACTGCTTACAATGGTAATATCTTCATGTGGGATTCTTCTTTCATACTGATGTTTGCACGGTATGGTACACGTTTTTTTCCCTTTTCAGCGCACGTTAGATAACTTTTATGCCAAACAACATCCTGACGGTTTTATCTGCCGAGAAATTAAAGCAGATGGAGCGGATTGTTTCGAACGATATGATCCGGTAAGCACTGGACCTAATTTGATGCCTTGGTGTGAAGTGGTTTATTACCATCAGTTTGGAGATATGGAGCGTCTGCATAAAGTTTTTCCCGTACTTTGTTCATATTATAAGTGGCTGAGACTTAACCGTACATGGCGTAATGGTACTTATTGGTCGAGTGGATGGGGGACAGGTATGGATAATATGCCGCGGGTTCCGAACGGATATAGCCCTATTTATAGTCATGGACATATGGTTTGGTTAGATACTAATCTTCAGCAATTGTTCATTGCAAATTTATTACTTGAAATGGGATTTTATTTAGAACGCTGGCAAGAGATAGAAGAATTTGAAGACGAAGCTAAGATGCTGGGAAAGTATATTCATGATAATCTTTGGGATGAAAAGACTGGATTTTTTTGTATGACCAATATGCTGATGGAACTCTTTGCAAAACCAAAGGTATAGGTGCTTATTGGGCGCTATTTACCAATGTGTTAGATACAATACAACTAAACCGTATGGTAAAAGAATTGGATAATCCGGAAACTTTTAACCGCAAGTTCCGTGTTCCTTCTTTGTCGGCAGACCATCCTAAGTATAAGGAAAACGGTCGCTATTGGCAAGGTGGCATCTGGCCGGGTACCAACTACATGGTGATACAAGGTCTTGTGAAGAAAGGTTATCGTAAGTTAGCCCGTGAAATAGCTTTGAACCATTATAATGAAGTACTTGAGGTATATAAGAATACGGGTACATTTTGGGAATACTATTCTCCGGAGAAGGCAGAGCCTGGATTTATGGCTAGAAAGGAATTTGTCGGTTGGTCAGGACTTCCACCTATTGCCGAACTGATAGAGTTTATAATAGGTATTCGGGGAGATTACTCCAAACAACAAATTGTTTGGGACATGAACCTGACAGAGGCCAATGGAATAGAACGTTATCCTTTCGGACCAGAAGGTATTATCAGTTTAAAGGCGAAAGCACGCCGTTCTGTCAATGATGAACCGCACATTACGGTAGATACGAATATTGGCTTTGAATTGTTCGTACTTTATGGTGAAAAAAGAAGAAAATTACTGTGCTTCCTGGTAAACACACTTATTAAAAAGATAATCTATGAAAAAGAATATGTCACGACGTCATTTCCTGAAGATGGGAGGATTAGCTTTGGCTGCTATGTCCGTCCGTCCATCTTTGTCGTTTGCCGCTTTCAGGGAATCAGAAACGAAATTCGTTTCCTTGCGTCCTTCAATAGACAAAAGGCGTTTTGTATCAAGAGCTGTAGAGGTAATCATTAAAGAAGTAAAGCCAAAGATAAAAGATGAAAAACTGCGGTGGATGTTTGAAAATTGTTTTCCCAATACACTTGATACTACTGTCAGATATAAGATGAAAAACGACCGTCCGGATACGTTTATCATAACTGGTGACATTGACGCTATGTGGTTGCGTGATTCTTCCGCGCAGGTGTGGCCTTATTTGCCGTTGATGAAAGACGATAGGGATTTGCAGTTTTTGATAGCCGGACTTATTAACAGGCAGACAGAATGTATACTGATAGACCCTTATGCTAATGCTTTCAATGATGGTCCATTGGGTAGTTATTGGGAAACTGATCATACACAGCATATGGTGAAAGAGTTGCATGAACGTAAGTGGGAGATCGATTCTCTATGTTATCCCATTCGATTGGCTTACCAGTATTGGACATTGACTAAAGATACGTCTATCTTTAGTGCAGATTGGCACGAGGCTATGAAATTGGTAGTCCGTACTTTTAAGGAACAGCAGCATAAACAAGGAATCGGCACTTATAGTTTCTCGCGCGATTGTGATCGTCCTACAGACTCGCAAATCAATAATGGTTGGGGTGCACCAGTTAAGCCAGTTGGACTGATCGTTTCTTCGTTTCGCCCCTTCGGATGATGCTACTCAATTTGGTTTTCTCATCCCTTCCAATATGTTTGCTGTTGTGTCGTTGCGGCAATTGTCTGAAATAGAACATACAGTCTATAATCATATAGATTTTGCTAAAGAATGTATAGCTTTAGCTGATGAAGTAGATGCCGCAATTCGCAGGTATGGTACGTTTAACCATCCTATTTGTGGGCGGGTTTATGCTTTTGAAGTGGATGGGTTTGGCAATGTGCTTTGTATGGATGATGCTAATATTCCCAGTCTGTTGTCTGCTCCTTATTTGGGATATTGTTCTTTCAAGGGTGCAGTTTACCAAAATACTCGTAAATTGATATGGAGCGATAATAATCCTTATTTTTTAAAGGAAAAGCTGGAGAAGGAATAGGCGGTCCACATGTAGGGTTGAACTATATTTGGCCAATGAGTATCATAATGAAAGCTTTTACGACTGATGATGAGGAAGAAATACGCAGTTGTTTGAAGCAACTGCGCGATACGGACGGTGAAACAGGTTTTATGCATGAGTCTTTTAATGCGGAAAATGCAGCTGATTTCACACGTCCTTGGTTTGCTTGGGCAAACACGCTGTTTGGCGAGCTAATCCTTAAAGTAGTTCAGACATATCCTAACCTTTTATTACAAACGTTATGAAATATATTTGGGGGTGTTTACTGCCATCTCATTGGCTCTCTTTTTCATGTGGCAGCGGAAGCAAGGAATCTGTAGAAAACTATGGTATCATACCGATGCCCAATGATATAACTCTATCCCGAGGAAAGTATTTTTTGCAAGGGGAGAAAACTGTGGCTGTGTCTTCCGGAGAGAATGAAATGAAAGTTTTTCGTTATTTAGAGAACTTTTTGAAGAACACACAGGTAACATTAAGAGCTGTTTCTCCAACAGAGAAGGCCGATATTTATCTGTTAATTGATAATTCTCTAAAAGATGAGGCTTATACATTGGAGGTGGCTTCCGATGCTATACGGATTTGTTCTAACGAAACTGCAGCAGGACTGTTTTATGGTGTTCAATCTTTATTGCAATTGATGCCGGCAGAAATCTATGCTTCCGATCGTAGGTATGAGGGACGTATTGAAATTCCAATTGTCAGTATTAAGGATGCTCCTCGTTTTCCTTATCGTGGTGCTTTGATGGATGTTGGTCGTAATTTCCTTCCCAAAGAAGAGGTACTGAAGTTTCTTGATTTGATGGCTTTCTATAAGTTGAATAAATTTCATTTTCATTTGACTGACGATCAAGGTTGGAGAATTGAGATAAAAAAATATCCGAAGTTGGTAGAGGTGGGGTCGCATCGTAGTCAAACTCAAGTAGGACATTCTGATTATTATTACCCACGGCGGTTTGACGGAAAAAAACAAGCGGGATATTATACACAAGAAGAAATTAGAGAGATTGTTAAGTATGCTTCTGACCGTTTTATAACAGTAATTCCTGAGATAGAAATGCCGGGACATGCTTCTGCTGCATTGGCGTCATATCCAGAGCTTTCTTGTGGGTTGAGAAAAGATTATGTGGTACGCGATTACTGATGTTTTTGATGAAGTCTATTGTCCTAAGGAGCATACGTTTGATTTCTTGGAAAATGTATTGGTGGAAGTTATGGAACTCTTTCCTAGTCATTACATTCATATTGGAGGTGATGAATGTCCTAAGAAAGCTTGGAAAAAGTGTATTCATTGTCAAACTCTGATGAAGAAAGAGGGACTACCAGATGAAGAAGCTTTACAAAGTTGGTTTATTCATAAGATTGAACAATTTGTTAACAGCAGGGGGCGTGATATTATCGGTTGGGATGAGATATTGGAAGGCGGGCTTGCTCCTAATGCTACTGTAATGTCGTGGCGTGGTGAAGAAGGTGGTATTATAGCGGCCCGTCAAAAGCATAAGGTTATTATGACACCGAGTAAACGATGCTATATAGATTATTATCAAGAGAGCCCAGAATATGCTCCACTGGCGATTGGTGGTTTCCTTCCGTTGGATAGTGTATATTTTTATAACCCACTACCAGCTGGATTGACTACCGAAGAGCAGTCTTATATAATAGGTACGCAGGCGAATATTTGGGGAGAATATATTCAAACTCCTGAAGCATTTGAATATATGGCTTTTCCTCGTTTGTTGGCTATGTCCGAAGTGCAGTGGACGCAACCTGAATATAAAGATTTTGTGTTTTTTACTCGCAGGTTGGATAAGGAGTTCAAACGGTTGGACTATTGTCAGGTGAATTCTTGCCGCAATTTTTATGAAGTGAATTATGCGGGAGTGTGGAATGAGAATCATGAGACCTATGAAGTGGCTTTATCTTCTTTTTGTCCGGATGCGGAGATACACTATGCGATTAATGATTCTGTGATAACGGCTTCTTCTTCTCTGTACAAGTCACCAATATTGTTGAGTAAAGATGCAGTTATTTACGCAGCCGTTTATAAGGAAGGCAAATCTATGGGTAGGGTGACTCATAAAGAATTTGCCATTAACAAAAGGCCACTGGATGTGATTATAAGTGTGTTCCTAAAACAGAGTGGGAACATTTGGATGAAAGCTTTGGATTGACTGACGGATATTGTGGATATGCTCAAGACATGCGTAGATGGGTAAGCTTCTATCAGGATAGTGTACAGATTGTGGTGGAGTTGAAAGGTACGCAAAGAATAAAACAAGTAGCTTTTGCTTCCTTATGGCGTCCTTGGAATATGATTTGGCCGGCAAAGGCAATGAGTGTTTCCGTTTCGGCAGACGGGAAAAACTTTTTTGGAGTAGGTAATAAAGTTTTATCATATGATTTTACGTTGACGGAAAGCACTCGCTTTCCTGCTTCTCTTTCATTTCCTGAAGTGGAAGCTACATTTGTACGCTTGGACTTGTTGAGTGGGGGCTTATGTCCAAAAGGATATTTCAATGAAGGAGAACAAAGCAGATTGGCGATAGATGAAATAGAAATAAACTAATCAATCAGATTCTTATGAAGAAAATATTAATTCTTTTGTTAGTGTTATGGGGAGTTATCCCATCAATGCTTTTTGCACAACGGCAATTGTCTTTTCAAAATGGAAAGTTTAAAATAGTTCAGTTCACAGACTTACATTGGACATCAGGTTCACCGAAGTGTGCTGAAACAGAAAGAACTATTCGTACGATACTGAAATCCGAAAATCCGGATATTGCCATATTGACTGGAGACATAGTGACAGAAGCCCCTGCAATTAATGGCTGGATGTCGGTTGTAGAAATATTTAATAATGCCAAAGTGCCATTTGTTGTAACTATGGGTAACCATGATGCGGAGCACATGGCTAAGGATAGCATTTATGATTTGTTGCAAAAATCTCCATGCTATGTTGGAACGAAGGGGCCTGGAGATGTTATGGGGTGTGGTAATTGTGTGATACCGATTTTTGATTCGATGACAAAGAAAAAGGTAGAATCAGTGCTTTATTGTATAGACTCTAATGATTATCAGCCTGACAAACTTTATGGAGTTTACGATTGGATACATTTCGACCAAATAGCATGGTATCGTAAACAAAGTGCTCATTTTGCTTCTTGTAATAATGGACGTCCTTTACCTTCATTGGCATTCTTTCACATACCTTTATTAGAATATAATGAACTGATAGGTGATGGTAAGACATTTGGTAATGATAGAGAAGGTGGAGTTGCTTCTTCAAAGGTCAATTCTGGTATATTTGCTTCGTTTCTTGATAGGAAAGATGTAATGGGGGTATTCGCCGGTCACGACCATGATAATGATTATGTTGGTATCAATAAAAAGAATATTGCTTGGATATGGTCGGGTGACTGGTGCGGATGCTTACGGAGAATTGATTAGAGGTGCACGTATCATTGAACTGTATGAAGGTGAATTTAAGTTTGATACTTGGATTGCTACGCTTTCAGGTCGTGAGGCGATCTATTACTATCCCTCCGGATTAAATTCAGATGAGGAACGGGTGATGAATTATTTTCCGGTAATGAATGTAGTATCACCTAAACAAGGGGTAGCTTATACTTATTATGAAGGTCAATGTAAACGAGTGGCTGACATTACTTCTTGTTTGAAAGTAAAGGAAGGTATTATGAAGAACTTTTTGATAAAGGATGCTGCCATTGCTGATCACTTTGCCTATGAATTCCGTACTTTGATTTACATTTCCAAAAGAGGCGTATATCGCTTCTATACCATTTCGGATGATGGTTCTAAACTTTATATTGATGATAAGCTGATAGTTGATAATGATGGTGGACATAGTGTTCGTCGTGCCGAAGGTAAGGTTGCTCTTGAGAAAGGTTATCATGCATTGCATTTATTGTATTTTGAAAATTATATGGGGCAGGAACTGGAGGTCGGATTTTTAGGACGAGATATTCCCGAAACTCCCATTCCGGCCGAGATGCTGTTTTTGCCGGATTAGAATTTTTTTCTCCGTACCGGGTGGTGTCGTTCATCGTACAATCCTGGTATGGAGCATTTGTTTGAGAACCGGTATTTTGCTTTTTTCATGCCATTAAACAATAAGAAAAGCATGACGTCTTTTTTTAATGTATTGTCAACTATAACTGCTATTTCATTCAGATTATGAGAATACAAAAATAGATACGTTAAAAATGTAATTATATGATTTACATTTATTTATCTTGTTTGCGTATGTTTCGTGGAAAATTACACAAGCTAATTGCCTAAAAAATGAATAGAACTGCAGTCTTTAGCTTGGTAATAGCAGTCGGACATTATTTGATGCCTTTTTCTGTATTCATAGGGAGAAATATTCTTTAGAGCCTTGAATTGGCGTGACAAGTTTTTTAGATTGTTTATTCCTACAGATTCCGCTACGGTTGAGATAGGAGCATTGCTGGTAAGTAGCAGTTGAGCAAACCTTTCTATTTTTAGAGAAAATATGTATTTTTGAATGGACTGTTGGGTAACTCCTTTGAAACGAATCTCTAGTAACCTACGTGACAAGGGGACTTGTTTTACGAGATCTGATACGGTGATATGTTCAGTCAGGTGCTTATTGATATATTTCAAAACTGTTTGGATATGCGTATCGGTAGTAGAATAAAAATCGGTTGAAAGTCTGTTTATAATATTTATGGGTTGCAGTACTACATCTTGATAGTTGACTTTCTCTTCGTTCAGTAGGCGTACGATGAGTTCTGCTGCCTCAAATCCGCCTCTTACAATATTGTGGCTTATGCTGGATAAAGGAGGATCAGATAAGTTACATATAATTTCGTCATTATCCACACCCAATATTGCTATCTTGTCGGGTACTCTGATATTATTTACTTTACATAATTCAGTAATGCGATTACCTTGATTATCATCACAAGCAAAGAGTGCCGTAGGCAGGGGGAGCGATTGCAACCATTTGAGTAAAGGAGGAGCTTCATAAAACCAAAGATCATCGAGAGATTGCTCTTGATATGATTGGAAACAATTACCAAAACCATGTTCGGCTATACATTTATAGAAACCTTCGCAACGCTCTTGTGACCAAACCGTATCTCGATAGCCATAGAAAGCAAAATTTTGATACCCTTTTCTTAGAAAGAATTCCGCTGCCATCCTGCCAGTTTTGTAATAATCTCCAGTGATGTTTGGAATATTACTGAATCTTGCTTTGTAATCTTGTGCTATGGCAATAATTCCATTTTCACGGAAAATTTCTACATTGTCGTCGTTGTCGAATCTGCCGATAATAGCATCTGCATGCCACGTTTTTGCCCACTTCAGCACTCCCTTTATGCCATAGGTTTGTTTATAGGAAAGCGGCATTCGGCACACCACCCACGGTTCGTGGCTGTTTGCGTACATCAATACTCCTTTCAGTAGATTATAGGAGAAAGATTCAGTGAAATCGCTTAGCAGTATTAATCGAATCATAAATTATACGTTCCTTAACTATGCAAATGTAGAAAAAAAAAGTATTAGTTTTGTTTTCGATAAAGTTATTTTGCCAATCTTTATTTTTTTCGTAAATCCCGCCCCTCGTATTTGCAGATAGCTTCTATCCACTCTTTTGTCAGCGGTTTGGATTCGTGCTTGCTGAGGTCGTAAGCTACCATGACGGAAGTGCATATACATTTTACTTCCTGCGTCTCGATATCTATGACACGTTGTGCAAGATGAAAACTCTTCGTGCCTATTTGGGTCACGACGGTTTGTACGGCAATGTGGTCGGAGCCGTAAATCTGGGCAAGGAAGTTGGCTTCGATGTGGACTACGACGATGCCGTCTTTCTGCCAGTCGACATGCGGGCATACGGAAGCGAAATACTCCGTCTTGCCTAAATCGTAAAAGGAAAAATAGACGGTGTTGTTGACGTGACCGAATTTATCGACGTCATTGAAACGTAGCTGTATGGGTAGTGTGTGGTTAAATTTAATATCTTCCATTGTTTTCTCCTAAACTTTGTTTGTAATCGGTGCGAATTTACTATTTTTGCGTGTTAATCACTGTATTTATAGAGTAAGAAATGATAGAAGACATTAAAAAAGCCTGCCAGGTAATGAGGGAAGGCGGGGTGATTCTGTACCCCACCGATACCATTTGGGGTATTGGTTGTGACGCTACCAACGAAGATGCGGTGCGCCGTGTATATGAAATAAAGCAGCGTCAGGACAGCAAAGCGATGCTGGTGTTGGTGGATTCTTCCGTAAAAGTGGATTTCTATGTCCGGGATGTTCCGGAGGTGGCGTGGGATTTGATAGACCTGGCAGACAAACCGTTGACTATTATTTATTCGGGAGCGCGTAATCTGGCGGCAAATTTGCTGGCGGAAGACGGAAGCGTGGGCATCAGAGTGACAAATGAAGATTTCTCCAAGCGTCTTTGCCAGCAGTTCCGTAAGGCGATTGTTTCTACTTCAGCCAATATCAGCGGGCAGCCTTCGCCGAAGAACTTCAGCGAAATAAGTGAGGAGGTAAAGTCAGCGGTGGATTATATCGTGGGCTACCGGCAGGAAGAGATGAGTAATCCGAAGCCGTCCAGCATTATCAAGTTGGATAAAGGCGGAGTGATTAAAATAATCCGTGAATAAAGGAAATGACTGGAGAAGAGAGAAGTTGGTTGCAACGCTTTATCATTTGGCGTGAGAAGAATGTCAAGGAGAAACGGTTTATCCTGGTTCTTAGCTTTCTGGTCGGTATCTTTACGGCATTTGCCGCATTGATATTGAAACTGTTGATACATTGGATACAAAATTTTCTTACAGAGAATTTCGACACAACAGAGGCTAATTACCAGTATCTGATATATCCGGTGGTGGGAATCTTTTTGGCCGGGTTGTTTGTACGTTATGTCGTAAAGGATGATATCAGTCATGGAGTTACGAAAATTCTATATGCCATATCCCGCAGGCAGGGACGTATCAAACGTCATAACACGTGGTCATCCATTATTGCCAGTTCCATAACAATCGGGTTCGGCGGTTCGGTCGGGGCAGAGGCGCCGATTGTGCTTACCGGTTCGGCCATCGGCTCCAACTTGGGCAGCCTGTTCAAAATGGAGCACCGCACACTGATGCTGTTGGTGGGATGTGGCGCTGCCGGGGCCGTGGCAGGTATTTTCAAAGCTCCGATAGCGGGACTTGTTTTTACGTTGGAGGTGCTTATGATAGACCTTACAATGTCTTCGCTGCTTCCGTTACTGATTTCGGCGGTGACGGCGGCAACCGTTTCTTATATCGTGACGGGTACGGAAGCCATGTTTAAGTTCCACCTTGACCAGGCTTTTGAATTGGAGCGTATCCCTTATGTGATCATGCTGGGTATTTTCTGCGGACTGGTTTCCCTCTACTTTACCCGTGCCATGAGTTCGGTGGAAGGAATGTTCGGTAAACTGAAACTGCCTTATAAGAAACTGCTGGTGGGCGGCGCTATGTTGAGTATTCTGATATTCCTTTTCCCGCCGCTTTACGGTGAAGGGTACGATACGATAGAATTACTGCTCAACGGTACAAGTAATGTTGAGTGGGATACGGTGATGAATAACTCTTTCTTCTACGGACACAGCCACTTGCTGTTGCTGTATTTGATATTGATAATCCTGTTTAAGGTTTTCGCTTCGAGCGCAACGAATGGCGGTGGTGGTTGCGGTGGTATTTTTGCGCCTTCTCTGTATTTGGGGTGTATCGCCGGGTTTGTTTTTTCCCATTTCAGCAATGATTTTGAGATGACTGCCTATCTGCCTGAAAAGAACTTTGCCTTGCTGGGCATGGCGGGAGTGATGAGTGGCGTTATGCACGCTCCGCTTACGGGAGTGTTCCTGATTGCCGAGCTTACGGGAGGGTACGACTTGTTCTTGCCGTTGATGATAGTCGCGGTTAGCTCTTATCTGACGATTATCGTTTTTGAACCGCACAGCATTTACTCCATGCGTCTGGCAAAGAAAGGTGAGTTGCTGACACATCATAAGGATAAAGCGGTGTTGACGCTGATGAAAGTGGAGAATGTGGTAGAGAAAGACTTTGTTGCGGTACATCCGGAAATGGATCTTGCCGAGTTGGTGAAAGCCATCTCCGCCTCACACCGCAACATATTTCCGGTGACGGACAATGAGGGTAAGCTGATTGGTATTGTCCTGCTGGACGACATACGCAATATCATGTTCCGGCAGGAACTGTATCATCGTTTTACGGTAGGCAAACTGATGACTTCCGCTCCGGCGCGCCTTTATGATACGGACAGCATGGAACAGGTGATGCGCACTTTTGACGATACGAAAGCATGGAACCTGCCGGTGGTGGACGGAGAAGGCAAGTATCTCGGTTTCGTGTCCAAATCAAAGATATTTAACTCGTACCGTCAGGTATTGGTACATTTCTCGGAAGATTAAAAGAGATGATTATGAAGAAAGAAGATTTACGGATTGTATATATGGGGACTCCTGAATTTGCGGTGGAGCCCTTGCGCTGCCTCGTAGAAGGCGGATATAATATAGTAGGGGTAATCACGATGCCCGACAAGCCGGCTGGACGTGGACATAAGGTGCAATTCTCTCCGGTGAAACAGTATGCGCTGGAGCATGACCTGCCACTTCTCCAGCCGGAAAGATTGAAAGATGAAGCGTTTGTCGAGGCTTTGCGTGCCTGGAATGCCGATTTGCAGATTGTGGTTGCTTTCAGAATGTTGCCGGAGGTGGTTTGGAATATGCCGCGTCTGGGAACTTTCAATCTGCATGCTTCGTTGCTGCCGCAGTATCGTGGAGCTGCACCTATCAACTGGGCGGTGATTAACGGTGATACGGAAACGGGCATCACAACTTTTTTCCTGAAACATGAGATTGATACGGGAGAGGTCATCCAACAGGTTCGTGTGCCGATTGCGGATACGGACAATGTAGGTATTGTACACGATAAGTTGATGATGCTTGGCGGACGTCTGGTTACGGAGACTGTGGATGCCATTCTTGCAGATACGGTGAAATCCGTTCCGCAGGAAGAAATGGCTGTAGTGGGCGAATTGCGTCCGGCTCCCAAAATATTCAAGGATACTTGTCGCATCGACTGGAACCAGCCTGTCAAGCGGATTTATGATTTTATCCGTGGTTTGTCTCCCTATCCGGCTGCGTGGACAGAATTGGTACAGTCCGACGGAACAGCGGTGGTTCTGAAAATTTTTGAAACAGAGAAGATAGAGCATCTGCATGAATCCGCTCCCGGAACTTTGCAAACCGATGGCAAGACGTATATTCGCATAGCCGGTACAGACGGCTGGATTGGTGTGCGTGCTTTGCAGCTTCCCGGCAAGAAACGCCTGAAAACGGATGAGTTGTTGCGTGGATTTAAACTGACCGAAGAATGTCGGGTGCATTAAGCGTTTATCCGAAATCTTTTTGTACATTTGTCTGTTGTAAATTCGTGTAACCTATTAGAATGTAACTGTTATGAAACCTATAATATCCCCTTCCATATTGTCTGCCAACTTTGCATACCTGGCAAATGATATTGAAATGATTAACGGCAGTGAAGCCGACTGGGTACACGTCGATATAATGGACGGCGTGTTTGTTCCCAACATATCTTTCGGTTTTCCGGTATTGAAGTATGTGGCAAAGCTTGCCGAGAAGCCTTTGGATGTGCATCTGATGATTGTACAGCCGGAAAAGTTCATCCCGGAAGTAAAGGCGTTGGGGGCACGTATAATGAACGTGCATTATGAGGCATGTCCGCATTTGCATAGGGTAGTGCAGCAAATCCGCGAAGCGGGAATGTTGCCGGCGGTTACTATCAATCCGGCTACCCCGGTATCTATGCTGAGAGATATTATCAACGATGTCTATATGGTGTTGATAATGGGGGTGAATCCGGGATTCGGCGGTCAGAAATTTATAGCACATACTGTTGATAAGGTACGCGAGTTGCGCGAACTGATAACAGTGACCGGTTCGGAAGCCCTGATAGAGGTCGACGGCGGTGTCAATCTGGATACAGGCTCCCGTCTGGTAGATGCAGGAGCCGATGCCTTGGTTGCCGGCAATGCCGTATTTTCTGCTCCCGACCCTACAGAAGCAATCCGTGCTTTGAAAAATCTGTAATATTTATTGATAACAGACAACTTACAACGGCATCCTTTCCTGCGACTGTTGATGCCGTTGGTTGGTGGAATAGTATATGGGGATAAATATCCTTATATACTGTCCGTCGGTTGGTGGATAGCTGTCATTCTGCTGTTGATAGGGACATATATTCTTGGCCGTAAGTATTATGTTCTTTGCAAGCTATATGGGGCTGTCGTGTTTTTGGCCTGTTTTGTATTGGGGTGGACTTTAGTGAGTGTGCAGTTGAAGCAAGCCGAATATATATTCCCGAATACGGAAAAACCTTCCACTTACCGGATTACTCTTACGACAAAGCCGGAACTCAAGAAAAACAGTCTTTTATTTCGCGTTGCTTTGCGGGGAGAAGTGCTGAAAGATACGTTTTTATATAACTTTTCAGAAAAGACTTTTCTGTTTTATTTCCCTAAAGATTCGGCGGCATATTCCTTGAAAAGAGGGGATGAACTGTTGGTGTGCACCCGTTTGTCTCCACCTGCCAATAACGGTAATCCGGATGAGTTCGATTACGCCCGTTATCTTCTTCGGAAAGGGGTAAGCGGAACAGCGTACGTACGTGCCGGACATTGGTGTGCGATTGGTTGCGACAGCACTCTCACTTTTCGTCAGCAGGCTTTGGAGTGCCGGAGCAGGCTGGTTGCTTTATATCGGGACATGGGGTTTCGGGGAGATGAATTGGCGGTACTCTCTGCGCTTACAATAGGAGACAAAGAAGAGCTGAGTGAGAGTATCGTAGAGACGTATTCGGTTGCCGGAGCCAGCCATGTACTGGCACTTTCCGGGCTGCATATCGGCTTTATTTCCGCCCTGTTGCTGTTTGTCCTGTCTCCTTTGTGGATTAGGTGGCGGTTTTTAAAGCCGTTTTTGTTTCTGTCTGTAATCCTCTTGTTGTGGGGATTTGCTTTCCTTACAGGGTTGTCTTCTTCCGTGGTACGTGCGGTTGTCATGTGCTCATTTGGATTACTTTCCATGCTGATACCTGCCTGCCGGAAGCTTACTTTGAATACATTGGGGGTTACGGCTTTCCTGATGCTGCTGTTTAACCCTGTCTGGCTGTTTGATGTGGGGTTTCAGTTGTCTTTTTCGGCTGTTGCAGCTATTGTACTGTTACAACCCGGGCTATACGGGTTGTTATCGGTGAAGAACCGCCTTTTGCGTAAGGCGTGGGGGCTGGTTACTGTTTCCGTTGCCGCCCAGATAGGAACGGCTCCGTTGGTAATGCTCTATTTTTCACGCTTTTCCACACACTTTCTCTTGACTAATTTGTTGGTAATCCCGTTGGTTTCGTTGATTGTGTATGCGGCTGTTATATTGCTTGTCCTGACTCCTTTTCCTGTCTTGCAACAGCTCTTTGCCAATGTGGTAGAAATGCCGCTAAGGATGCAGAATGCTTTGCTCCGTTGGATAGAACAGCTCCCTTTGGCTTCCATAGACCGGATTTGGGTCGATATATGGGATGTCTTCCTGTTTTATTGTTGCCTGTTGTTGTTCTGCCGTGTTTGGATGAGGCGTACGGCAGCGAATGTGTATATCGCTTTGTCAGCCCTGCTGCTATGCGTCTCCTATCATTCGTATGCGTTTATCACAGATGCTCCCCGGCGCAGCATTGTTTTTTATAATGTCCGTGGCTGTCCGGCAGTGCATTGTCTGGCAGATAACTCCGTTTCATGGCTGGTCTGCACCGATACGCTGCCCGATGTCACCCGGTTGGAACGTTCGCTTTCTTCCTACTGGAACCGTTTGCGCCTGGAACGTCCTGACGTGATTGAGGGAGATTGTTTGCTTCCTGAAATTTCAGTCCGTAACAAAACCGTTTTTTATGCAGGGAAACGCATCTGTCTGTTGTACGACGACCGTTGGGGCAACAAGATATCCGATTTGCCTGTTTCTATTGATTATCTGTATGTTTCTCACGGTTATAAGGGAGATATGCAGGAACTCGTTTCCTTGTTTGAAGTAGGTACGGTAGTGATTGACGCATCTCTTTCCGAATACTATCGGGAGAGGATTATCAGCGATTGTGTCCGGTTGGGAATTCCTTATCTTCCTCTTTCCGAAAAAGGTTCTGTGCACATATTATTATAAATCATAAACTTTTTCGTACTTTTGCCCTTTCTTTTGTTGCAGGTGAGACGAAGTTGTTCCGGATATGCAACGTAAACTGTAAAATAGCGAGTAACTATATGTTGACCAAAGTAATAGATCAATCTAAAATAGACCACTTTGCCAAGTGGCTGGAACGTGCGGATAAAATAGTTATTGTTGCCCATGTGGCTCCCGACGGAGATGCAGTAGGCTCTTCTCTGGGGTTGTGGCATTTTCTTAATACGCAGGACAAGGATGCGACTGTCATTGTTCCCAATGCTTTTCCCGATTTCCTGAAATGGATGCCCGGCAGCAAGGATATACTTCTGTACGACCGTTATAAAGAGTTTGCCGACAAATTGATAGCGGAAGCCGATGTCATCTGTTGCCTCGATTTCAACGCTATCAGCCGTATCGATGCTATGGCAGACGCCGTGTTGGCTTCTCCTGCGCGGAAGATATTGGTAGACCACCATTTGAATCCTGAAGACTTTTGCAGAATCATCATTTCCCATCCCGAAATATCCTCGACTTCCGAGCTGGTGTTCCGTCTGATATGCCGTATGGGTTATTTCAATGAAATTACCAAAGCGGGAGCAGAGTGTATTTATACCGGTATGATGACCGATACGGGTGGCTTTACCTACAATTCCAATAACCGTGAAATTTATTTTATAATCAGTGAGCTGCTTTCGAAAGGTATCGACAAGGATGCCATTTACCGGAAAGTGTACAACACCTATTCCGAAAGCCGCTTGCGCCTGATGGGGTATGTGCTGACGCAGATGAAAGTCTATCCGGAACATCGTGCCGCCCTGATTACGCTGACTAAGAAGCGAACAAGGCAATTTCAATTATATCCGTGGCGATAGCGAAGGGTTTGTAAACATACCGTTGAGCATTAAAAATGTCGTTTTCTCCTGCTTCCTGCGTGAAGATACGGAAAAGCCGATGATAAAGGTATCCCTGCGTTCGGTAGGCAGTTTCCCATGCAACCGGCTGGCTACAGAATTCTTTAACGGCGGCGGGCATTTAAATGCTTCCGGCGGAGAATTTTACGGTACATTGGAAGAGGCTAAAAAAGTGCTGGAACTTGCATTGGAAAAATTCAAACCGCTGCTTAATGCCAAAGGATAAAAAAACAGCGGTTGTAAAGGTTAAAAAGATACGAACTTTCTACTTGCAACTTTTAACTTTCGGGTAAATCAGATATTTTTGTACGAAATTACTAAATAACAGAAATGAAGAAACTTACTTTATTCTTTTTATCCTTACTGGCATTCGGCTTGGGTTTTCAGGCGTGTGATGACGGCAAGACCTATGCGGAAATGCTTGATGAGGAAAAAGACGGTATAAATGACTTTATCAAAAAGGAAGGCATCAAGGTCATCTCTCAAAGCGAATTTTATGCGCAGGATTCTACTACCAACGTCGAGGAGAATGAGTATGTGCAGCTTGCCAGCGGAGTGTACATGCAGATAGTGGATAAAGGCTCTGAAAATGCAGCCGACACTGTGAAAAACAACGATGAAGTGCTGGTGCGTTTTATGGAATATAGCATTCTTGACAAAGATACCACATTGTCCAACCTGAATGCGGTGGAAACCGTAGATGCATTCCGCTATGCGGTGACTTCTTCGTCCATTGCAGGTACATTCCTGCAGGGATATATGATGACTTATTATTCCTCACCGACAGTTCCGGCAGGCTGGCTTGTCCCGTTGACTTATGTTCGCGACATGGCTCATGTCAAACTGATTGTTCCTTCCAAGATGGGGCATCAGACAGCTATGCAATATGTCTACCCTTATTTTTATGACATCCGGAAATATCAAATCTGGAAATAACTAACCATTTATTTAAATAATTAACCTATGACTCTAATCAAATCTATCTCTGGAATCCGCGGAACAATAGGCGGTGGTGCAGGCGAGGGGTTGAACCCGCTCGACATTGTGAAGTTTACTTCGGCATACGCTACGCTTATCCGCAAAACGTGTACAGTAAAAAGCAACAAAATTGTAGTAGGCCGTGATGCACGCATCTCGGGCGAGATGGTAAAGAATGTGGTGGTAGGCACGCTCATGGGTATGGGCTGGGATGTAGTGGACATCGATTTGGCTTCTACTCCGACTACCGAACTGGCTGTTACCATGGAAGGTGCCAGCGGAGGTATCATCCTGACTGCTTCTCACAATCCCAAGCAATGGAATGCCTTGAAACTTCTGAATGAGAAAGGAGAGTTCCTGAACAAGGAGGAGGGCAATGAAGTGCTTCGTATTGCCGAAGCTGAAGAGTTCAACTTTGCCGAAGTGGACAAGCTCGGCTCTTATCGCAAAGACCTTACTTATAACCAAAAGCATATCGACAGTGTGTTGGCGCTTGACCTGGTGGATGTGGAAGCTATCAGGAAAGCCGATTTCCGTGTAGCCATTGATTGTGTAAACTCCGTAGGCGGCATCATTCTTCCGCAACTGCTGGAACAGCTCGGAGTGAAGCATGTGGAGAAACTCTACTGCGAGCCTACCGGTAATTTCCAGCACAATCCGGAACCTTTGGAAAAGAATTTGGGCGACATCATGAACCTTATGAAAGGCGGTAAGGCAGATGTTGCTTTTGTGGTAGACCCGGATGTAGACCGTTTGGCCATGATTTGTGAGGACGGTAAGATGTACGGTGAGGAATACACGCTGGTGTCAGTGGCTGACTATGTGTTGAAGCATACGCCAGGCAATACGGTTTCCAACTTGAGTTCTACCCGTGCGTTGCGTGACGTAACACGTAAGTACGGTCAGGAATATTCCGCTTCTGCTGTAGGCGAAGTGAATGTAACTACCAAGATGAAAGAGGTAGGCGCTGTTATCGGTGGCGAAGGCAATGGTGGAGTTATTTATCCTGCCAGTCACTACGGGCGCGATGCTTTGGTAGGTATTGCCTTGTTCCTCAGTCACCTGGCGCACGAAGGTAAGAAAGTTAGCGAATTGCGTGCCACTTATCCGGCCTATTTCATGGCTAAGAACCGTGTAGACCTGACTCCGGATACGGATGTCGATGCCATCCTTGCCAAAGTAAAAGAAATCTATAAGAACGAAGAAATCAATGATATTGACGGTGTAAAGATTGACTTTCCCGACAAATGGGTACATCTGCGCAAGAGTAACACGGAACCGATTATTCGCGTTTACAGCGAAGCGGCTACGCCGGAAGCAGCCGAAGAAATCGGTCGGCAGATTATGAAAGTAATTGAAGACTTGGCAAAATAATTGTACCGTTCTTTAGAACACAGAAACACAAAGAAACAGAGTTTAGCTGTCTACTCTCTGTATCTTTGTGTTTCTGTGTTTTTTATGTTGTTACAGTTGAATGATTCTCCCTATCTCTTGCTCAAAATTGGGAGTGAATATCCCTTTCCCTATATTTTCTTTAATTTCCTCTGTACGCCAGAAGCGTCCGCCATCCAGTTCGTCGCTGGGATGTATCTCTCCGTCATATACGGTTTTGTGCACAAAGACAAGCTCCTTTTCGCGAGCGGATTCAAAAACATAGCTGGTGATAGTTTCCGGTGCGAAGTCGGTTATCCCTAATTCCTCGCGCACTTCCCGTTTCAACGCCATTTCTACGCTTTCACCTAAATCTACGTGTCCGCCTACCGAGGTATCCCATTTGCCGGGTTGTATGTCTTTCCATTCGGGACGTTTTTGCAGGTATAATTCTCCTTTGGAATTGAATACATGCAGATGAATTACGGGGTGCAGCAGTTTGCTTCCGTTGTGACACTCACCGCGGGTGGCTGCACCTATGATGTTTCCCTGCTCGTTAACAAGAGGAAACATTTCCTGGTTATTGTCGCTATTCATTAATTCTGAGCTTTTTGTTGGTTTTATCGATGAAAATGTTACATTCTCCGAGAATAGTTACGGTATCAGCAAAGACGAATCACCGTAACTCAAAAATCGGAAATCATGGGCAAGCGCATAATCGTAAATCTTGCGCCAATCTCCATGCAGAAACGCTGAGACAAGCAGCAGCAATGTGCTTTGCGGCTGGTGGAAGTTGGTAACCATGGCTTTTACGATTCTATATTCGTATCCCGGAGCAATGATGATTTGCGTGCTGGAATGCAACGTTTCCATGTGATGCCGGTCGAGGTAGGCTATGATTGCCTGCAAAGCATCTACAGCGGGTGTTGCTGCTGTTTCAAGCGCCGTTTCATAAGGTTGCCATTGTTTTACATGCAAATCTTCTTCCGTAGCGTTAGGATTGTGCAGCAGAGTAACGCCTATGTGATAGAGGCTTTCCAGTGTACGTACAGAGGTTGTCCCTACTGCAATGGCTTTTCCTTCATGTGCTACCAGCTTCTCCAGCGTACTCCTATTGACGGATATGTATTCCGTGTGCATTTCGTGCCCTTCTATCTCTTCACTTTTGACGGGCTTGAAAGTGCCGGCTCCCTACGTGCAGGGTCAGTTCTTCCAATGCTACCCCTTTTTCACGCAAAGCGTCCAGAACTCTCGGAGTGAAGTGCAGACCGGCTGTCGGTGCGGCTACCGAACCTTTTATCTTGGAATAAACGGTCTGGTAAGTCTCCTTATCACTCTCCTGCGTCTCCCGGTTCAGATAAGGAGGGATGGGTAGTTCGCCGAACACTTCGAGAATATCGGCGAATGTTATTTCCGGATTGTTCCAGCGGAAATCCACCCAATGGCTGGTTCCATGGCACGCCCCGCGTTCGGCGGTCAGGGTAAGCGGCTTTCCTTTCACGGTTATTTCCCGTTTGAGCGCACCTTCTTTCCATTTCTTCAGATTGCCTATCATGCAGAGCCATGCGGCATGCTCCGTTTGCTGGAAGTTGAGGGCATAGTCGTTGGGTTGGATCGGTTCGAGACAGAATACTTCGATAAGCGCTCCCGTTTCTTTATGGAAGTGCAGACGCGCCTGAATAACTTTGGTATTATTGAAAATCATCAGGCTGTTTGCCGGCAGATAGTCGGGCAGGGAAGTGAATATGTCTTCGGTAACTTCGCCGTGGCGATACAACAATAACTTGGATTGGTCACGCACAGGCAATGGAAACTTGGCAATGCGCTCATCCGGTAACGGATAATTGAATTCGCTGATTCTAATATGTTTGGGATCTTCTTTCATATCTTTATTTTATTAGGGGACTGCAAAGGTACGGATATTTGGGAAGATTTGGATTATATACAGCCAATTAATGACATATCAGTCATAAGGTCATTCCGGTTCATGGATACACAATGTATTTCTTGCCAATACAAAAAAGGTATGTTTGTATATAATCATCAAATAATTTCTAACTTTGCGAGAGATAAAAGAAGATGTCTGAACCGTATGTTTATAATGGTTCCGATGTGTCTTCCGGATAATGATTAAAAACAGAATGGAAATTATGAAAATAGGAGATAAAGTGCGCTTCCTCAGTGAAGTAGGTGGCGGTGTTGTAACGGGATTCCGGGGAAAAGATATAGTGTTGGTGGAAGATGCCGACGGGTTTGACATTCCGATGCCGGTGCGTGAATGTGTGGTGATTGAAACGGATGATTACAATATTCCTACTCCTGCTTCCAAAGCAGCCAAGAAGAAGGCGGAGGAGCAATCGGCTGCGCGTATGGCTTCGGTAGCCTCGAAGCCGGTATCTTCCGTTTTGGACTCCGGACGGCAGATAGAGTGTACGGCTAAACCTCAGGTATCTGTTTATCGTCAGCCGGAAATGAAAGGCGGAGATGTGCTGAATGTGTATCTTGCCTTTGTTCCGGAAGATATCAAGGCGGTAAGCACTACTCCGTTTGAGGCTTATTTGGTGAATGATAGCAATTACTGCATGTATTATACCTATTCGAGTGCGGAGGGCAAGTCGTGGACTGCCCGTTCTCATGGTTTGATAGAACCGAATACGAAACTCTTGTTAGAGGAATTTGAAAAATCGGAATTGAACGACCGGGAGCGTGTAGCTGTTCAGTTGGTGGCGTTCAAGGACAACCGCTCTTTCGCTATGAAGCCTGCTGCCAATGTGGAAATCCGCATCGATACGGTGAAATTCTATAAGTTGCATACTTTTCAGCCTACCGATTTCTTTGATACTCCAGCATTGGTGTACGATGTAGTGAGGAATGATGCTCCCGCCAGGCAGGTTTATGTGTCGGCTGAGGACTTACAGGATGCTCTGATGCAAAAGAAAGCAACAGACGGTCCGTCCAGACCCCGGACTATCGTGAAGCGGGGCGGCAAAAATGAAATCATCGAAATAGACCTGCATATCGGTGAACTGTTGGATGATACGCGCGGCATGAGTAACAGCGAGATATTGAACTATCAGTTGGATAAATTTCGTGAGGTGATGGAACAGTATAGGAATAAGCGTGAACAACGCATAGTCTTTATTCACGGCAAGGGTGACGGTGTGCTTCGTAAAGCGTTGCTGGATGAGCTGAAACGGAAATATCCGACTTGTAAGACGCAGGATGCTTCCTTTCAGGAGTATGGATTTGGAGCTACTATGGTGACGGTAAAATAAGGTATATGCGATGCAGGTTGGTAAGGAAAACAGGATTCTTATCTTAATCTTTCTATGTTTGGCAGTGGCATTGCCGGGTGCCTGTACTTATAAAGGCGGCAGTGGCAGAGTTTTTGAAATGCAGGAATTCGATTCTTTTTTTCAGCACTCACAGCGATTCCGTAGTGATGGCGCCGCGCTGGATGAAAGCACAGGCATTACAGAGAATGGAAAGGACCAAAGATAGTATGGTGCGGTATAATTATCTTGCTGTTGCCTTGAAAACCTGTCTGGCTACTTCCGACTTCGACTCCGCACAACTTTTGCTCCGGCAAGTTGAGGCGTTTGTTGGCAGACAGCCTTTTCGCATCGGTTGGCCGATTTGCAGTCCGAATGTTTTAATATAAAGGGTAATGTCTATTCGCGAAAGGGCTATATAGATTCTGCCGCGGTCTGCTTCAAGGAGGCCTATGAAGCAAGATTGAAAGGAACAAAATTCGAGGTGATTCCTGATATCCTGATAAATCTTGCTGATGCTACCAACCATTTGGGCAGACCGGATATGGGTGCTTTCTGGTATAGAAAGGCTCTGCTGATGTGCGATTCGCTGAAGATGCCTTACAGAAAGAAAATCTCTATTTATTACGGATTGTCACAAGGATACCTGGCTTTGCGCGATTACGAGCAATGCGACTATTATTCGGAACTTGCGGGCAAGAATTATGCGGATATGTTTCCGGATGAGAAGCATTTCTACCTGAACAATCGTGGAAACTCTTATTATTACCGGGGAGATTACTCCACGGCAATCGGTTATTTTAGAAAAGTAGTGGAGCTTGTGAAAGATTACCCCGATATGTCTTGGGCGCTTAATCTGAGCTATCTGAACCTGAGCGACTGCTTTCTGCAACTGAATAAAACCGATTCGGTAGTCAAATACCTGGAGTTATGCCAGCCGTTCTTTGAAGAACTCGGTTCTACTACTGCTCTTTATTATATTGATACTCAAAAGATAGAACTGGCGTTGCAGTGCAAGGACTTTGCAGAGGCAAGGCGATTGTTGGCGATGAGTAAGGCTTCGCCGGAAATAGATGCGGATATGATACATATCCGTAACAAGTATTTGCAGCAGTTTTACGAAGAAACCGGCAACTATAGGCAAGCGTATGATTACTTGAAAGAGAATAAACGTCTGGACGACTCCATTCGCAATGAGCGTATAAGGATGCGTACGGCAGATTTGACATTGCGCTATCAGCAGGATTCTACCTTGATGGCGCATAAAGTGCTGTTTCAGAAACAGGAAAACGAGATGCTGATATTGAGGCAGACCCGTCTCGTGACATTAGCGGTTGCCGTTATTGCCCTTTTGATTGCAGCTTTCCTATTTCTTTATAATAGGAAAAAGCGGGATCTGCTGCTTGCCCAAAATCGAAGAACGGTCTCTACACTTCGTCTTGAGAACATCCGCAACCGCCTGTCTCCTCATTTTATATTCAACGTTCTCAATCAGGAGGTGGTAAACCGCAAGGAAGAGGAAAAGCAGGAGTTGGTATCGTTGGTGAAACTGATGCGTCGAAATCTGGAACTGGCGGAGCAGTTGTGTGTCACCTTAGCCGAGGAACTGGACTTTGTCAAGACGTATATCGACTTGGAGCGCCGTTCGCTCGGAGCAACTTTCCATCCGGTTATTGAAATAGCCGGAGATGTACTACCCGAGTCGGTCTGGCTGCCTTCCATGATGATACAGATTCCGGTGGAAAATTCCGTGAAACACGCATTGCGTGGCAAGGAAGGAAAGCGGAATCTGTGGATTGCCGCAGATCGTCGGGAAGGCGGTGTTTGCATCAGGATTACGGATAACGGCGGCGGTTACCATCCGGAGAGCCGGAACAGAGGCACTGGTACAGGTATGAAAGTCATCATGCAAACCATCCAGATTTTGAATATGAAAAATCAGGCTGCAATTGATATATCTGTACATAATGTCACTTTGCCGAGTGGTGAAACCGGCTGTGAAGTAACTTTTTTATTACCGGATAAGTACGATTATAGAATTTAAGAGTAACCGCTTAGTGGCATTTTTTTTTTATTGATAGAGTCGGCTGCGGAAGAATAGTTCGTAAATGCCTATTTGCTGTTTTGTATGGAAACGAGAAAATATTTATATTCGCCAGACCAAAACATGGAATATGGACAAATACAAAGTCGTTATAGTAGATGATGATGACGTAGCTCTTGAAAATTTGAGCTTTGAGTTGTGGAAAGATGCCCGCTTCTCTTTGGAAGGTATTGCACGGAATGGTAGGAAAGGGAAGAAGCTTATTATGAAAGTGCAACCCGATTTGCTGTTTTTGGATGTAGAGATGCCGGACATGACGGGGCTGGAACTGTTGCAGGAGATACGCGATTATGTATCGTGGAATATGAGGGTCGTATTTTATACGGCGTACGACAAGTATATGATACAGGCTATTCGGGAAGCGGCATTCGATTATCTGCTGAAACCTTTCGATGAACGGGATTTGAAAGAGATTCTGACACGCTTTACCCAACAGGTTGAAACCACCGGGCAGCGGGTATCGTTTCCGGTAGGAAATCCCATGCATACCGGACAGACTTTCATCGTTTTTACTCCAACTAATGATATGCGTGCGTTGCGCCCTGCCGAGATAGGATTTTTCCGTTATTGTTCCGAACGCAAACAGTGGGAGGTCGTGCTGAATGACCAGTTGCCTCTGGCTTTGCGCCGCGGTATGACTGCCGAACAGATTACATCGTTCTCTCCGTGTTTTGTGCAGATACATCAATCGTATATTATCAATATAGATTATCTGATGCTCATACGGGATAACAGGTGTGTGCTATACCCGCCTTTTGATAAAATTACGGAGTTACTTGTCTCGAAGAAATTTAAGAAGGAATTGCAAGAACGTTTCTGTTTGTGAAAGCAGGCTGATGATTGGTATGTGAAGTTGAATGTCCATTACTCTAACAATGTTGACAAACAGAAAAAAGGATACCGGGGACATTTGCCGGTATCCTTTTTTCTGTTTTATATGTTTTCCGTACCTATGCCGGAAATACATGTTACTTTACTTCAATGCCTTTGTTCTGCAGTGTAACGTTCAAAACTTTTGCATAGTCGGAATATTGCTTTTCATCCAAAGTTCTTTTCATTAATTTCAGATTACCGTAAATAGCGTTACGTAGCAACTTTTCCTGATTTTTCTTTGAGTTTGTGGCACGTGACATCTGCTCGTTAAAGTATTCGCAAATGTTGGTAACCTCTTTTTTGCTGGTTAGCGGACAATTTCAAATATTTGCTCAGCTTGCTTACATTGATGTTACCTTCCCAACTTGCAGTTGTTGGCTGGTTTCCTGCTGCGAATGTGCTGGCAGACAGACATACGGCTGCCACTAATGTTAATCCAAAACGTTTCATAATACCTACTTTTTTTAATTGTTATACCTAAAAACTAATCTAATAAAAATCTAATACCTACTGAAAACAGTCGTAAGCGTCTAGCTTTTCTTTTTACCTATGCAAATGTATGATTATGTTTTATAACACAAAAATGAAAATAAAGAAAAGTGCAGGTTTTACCTTCATTTCTTGATTTATATCAATTGGTGATTGTGAAAATGCACAAAAACAGTTCTGTTTTGTAATGCAAATGTAATATTAAAAAGGGTATTATGTGTTAATGTGATAGAGAATATGCATTATAAGTATACAAAAAGAAATGCTTGTAGAATGGAGTGGAACGCTTTCATTCTTCTACAAACATTAAATCGCTGATAATGCCATCCGATACAAAAATCCCTTTACGGCTAAGACAGAGACGGTTGTTGTCGTATATTTCCAGATTTCCGCAGTCCAGATGCGGACGTGCCATATCGAAGCAGTATTGCCACAGTTCTTTGCCGAATTTCTGTTCTATATCATTCAGGGGCACTCCCCAACGGGTACGAATGGAAGTCATGATGCATTCGTTATAGCAGGTGGTCCGGTCCAAATGCTCCTGTTCGGACAAGCGTTGATTGTTTTCGATGGCATGTATGTATTTTTCCAGGGAAGCCACATTCCATTCGCGGGTATCCGTATTGAATGAATGTGCCGAAGGGCCACAGCCCAAGTAAGGAATTCCTTTCCAGTAAGATGTATTGTGGCGGGAATACATGTCCGAACGGCAGAAATTGGATATCTCGTAGTGCTCGTAGCCGGCACTGCCAAGCGTATCTATCAGGGTGGAGAAGAATCGGACGCTGCTTTCTTCGTCTACTTCGCGGATACGGTGCGCTTGCAGCAGCTCGTAAATGCGAGTGCCTTCTTCGTATGTCAGGTGGTAAGCGGAGATGTGCTCTACGTTGAGGCTGACGGCTTGTTGTAAATCACGTTTCCAGCGTTCATCCGTTTCGCCGGGCAGTCCGTAGATAAGGTCGATGCTTATGTTGTTGAAGCCTGCATGGCGGCAGTGCTTTACGGCATTGACGGCTTGTGCTGCATTATGGCGGCGGTTTAGCAGTTTCAGAGTGGAATCGTCGAAAGTCTGTATCCCCATACTGATGCGGTTGAAAGGCAAATTTTGCAGCATGGCGGCATAGGCTTCGGTCAAGTCGTCGGGATTAGCTTCGAGGGTAATCTCCCGGCAGTGTTCCATTCCATAGTATTTCCGGATGGTTTCAAATACTTCGCGGAAATCCTCTTCGGCAAGCTGTGAGGGGGTTCCACCACCGAAGTAAATCGTTTCGACTGGCTCTCCCCTCAGATATTCTTTCCGCATCTGCAACTCCTTGCACAACGCATGGATATAGCGGCTTTTCAGTTCGCTGCGGGTGGTGGAGTAGAAATCGCAATAGATGCAGCGTGTCTTGCAAAAGGGAATATGGATGTAGATGCCTGCCATGAGCCTGTAAATTGGTTGGGGTGCAAATATACGATATTTTCTGTTTGTAGATTGAGTGGTTCTTCATCTTTACTTGTATTTAATATTAAAATGGATATTGAAATGCGGAAGGACTGCCGTATGGAAGCCGTTCTTCTTGGGCTTAGGTCAGCAATATATACATTATCAATATTACTGTTTCAATACTGTTTGATAACTTTTTTGTCATCACTTGGCATGGATTACTCTCTATCCCTCTGTGGAAAGGGGATAGAGTGAGTGATGACAACTGTGACGACAGTGATGACAATCTATTTGTCGTCACTGTTTTTTGCGGTATATTCTCCGTTTTTATATGCTAATTACCTTATAATCAATATTGAAAGTTGCGTATAATGGATTGTGTTAATATCGGTTAAAACATTGCATTTTCTTTATCATAGCCGCAAATATGGTATAGTGTACACGCTTTTCTATTATGCAATAGGTAAATTAGAGCGACTTTCTTCGGCAAATGATGAAAAAAGCTTTTTGCTTTAAGTTGTTATTCCTTGTTGTTTTTGTGATTTTGATAGATGTATAATGTAGTAAACCTACATATATAACTTCGTTTTCCAATTGCGGGCTCTACGGTTGCCAGTTGCAGGCTCTGCGGTTGCCAGTTGGAAACCCGGCAGCCCCCAATTGCGGAACGAGGTTTTCCTTGATGTTTCACTTTGTTTTTGTACGTTTATAATAGGATTATGTACTGTGTTTTTGCGGATAAACAACTGAGAAATAATTTTTTTTGCGAGTTGCAGAATTTTCTTTTGGCTGTTTGTTCTCTGTTTATTTCTATAGCTATTTGTACATACATATTTCCCATGTTTTCTTTTTTTTGACTTAAAACCCGGTTGGGTTTTGATTTGTAGTTTTTATCTTTGCAGCATACAAACCTGAATAAATAATAGATATCATGAAAAAACGAATTGTTACCGGATTATTTACTGCCCTGGCTGTGATGGCAAACGCGCAGTCTTTTACCGAATGGCAGAATCCGGAAGTGAATGCTGTGAACCGTGCCCCGATGCACACCAATTATTTTGCTTACGAATCGGAAGGCGTGGCACAGACGGGAGTTAAAGAGCACTCTTCCCGTTTTATGACCTTAAACGGTACTTGGAAATTCTTTTGGGTGAAGGATGCAGACGCCCGCCCCGTTGATTTCTGGAAGCCGGGGTTCAATGATAAAGGCTGGTGCGATATGCCTGTTCCCGGTGTTTGGGAGCTGAATGGCTTTGGAGATCCTATTTACGTGAACGTAGGTTATGCCTGGCGCAATCAGTTCAAGAATAATCCGCCGCAAGTGCCTGTTGTGGACAATCATGTCGGTTCATACCGCCGGGAGATTGTAGTGCCTGCTACCTGGAAAGGTAAGGACATTATAGCTCATTTCGGTTCGGTGACTTCCAATATGTACCTGTGGGTGAACGGCAAGTATGTAGGTTACAGCGAGGATAGCAAACTGGAGGCAGAATTCGACCTCACCTCTTACCTGAAACCGGGACAGAAGAACCTGATAGCTTTTCAGGTGTTCCGCTGGTGCGACGGTACATATCTTGAAGATCAGGATTTCTTCCGTTATAGCGGAGTGGGACGCGACTGCTATCTGTATGCCCGCGATAAGAAACGTATCGAGGATGTCCGTGTCACTCCGGATTTGGATGCTGACTACAAAAACGGCTCTTTGCGTGTGGAAGTCAGTCTGAAAGGTAACGGTAATACCGCCTTGGAGCTATTGGATGCCGAAGGCAAGCAGGTGGCAACGGCAACTGTACGCGGTAACGGGGTTGCTGTAATGAACCTTGACAATCCGCACAAATGGACAGCGGAAACTCCGTATCTTTATACATTACGTGCTGCTTTGCAAGGCAGTGGCGAGATTATTCCCATAAAAGTGGGTTTCCGTAAAATTGAACTGAAGAATGCGCAGGTATTGGTAAACGGCAAGCCTGTCCTGTTCAAGGGAGCCAACCGTCACGAAATGGATCCTGATTACGGTTATGTCGTTTCCCGTGAGCGTATGATTCAGGATATTCAGATTATGAAGCAGTTCAATCTGAATGCGGTGCGTACCTGCCACTATCCCGATAATAATCTGTGGTATGACTTGTGCGATCAATACGGTATTTATGTGGTAGCGGAAGCCAATATCGAGTCTCACGGAATGGGATATGAAGAATCCACTCTTGCCAAACGTGCCGATTACAAGAAAGCTCATATGGAGCGTAATCAGCATAATGTACAGCGCAGTTTCAACCATCCGAGCATCATTTTCTGGTCATTGGGTAATGAAGCCGGTTATGGGTCTAACTTTGAAGCGGCTTATGACTGGGTGAAAGCGGAAGACCCGAGCCGTGCCGTGCAATACGAACAGGCCGGAAAGACAGGAAAGACCGATATATTCTGTCCGATGTATTATGGATATAACGATTGTCTGAAATATTGTGAGGATGATTCTATGAACAGACCTCTCATTCAGTGTGAGTATGCGCATGCCATGGGTAATTCGGAAGGCGGTTTCAAAGAATATTGGGATATGATTCGCAAATATCCCAAATATCAGGGTGGTTTCATTTGGGATTTTGTAGACCAGTCCGTTCGTTGGACCGGTAAGAACGGTAAGATGATTTATGCCTATGGCGGTGACTTCAACCGCTTTGATGCCAGCGATGTCAATTTCTGTAACAATGGTCTTGTCAGTCCCGACCGCGTACCCAATCCTCATATGTACGAGGTAGGACGTATCTATCAGAATATCTGGACAACTCCGGCCGATTTGCAGCGTGGAGAAATTAATGTATTCAACGAAAACTTCTTCCGTGACCTTTCGGGCTGTTATCTGGAGTGGGAAATGCTGAAAGACGGCAAGGTGATGCGCAGCGGTCGTGTGGATGACCTGAATGTAGCTCCGCAGCAGACTGCTAAAGTCAAACTGGATTTGGGAACTGTCTGCCAGTGTGCCGAGTGGTTGCTTAACGTGTCTTATAAATTGAAGGAACGTGAAGGTCTGCTTCCGGCAGGGCATATTGTTGCTAAAGACCAATTGACGCTGAATGCCTATCAGGCTCCTGCAATGGATTTGAAGAACACGGAATTGAGCAACGTGGAAGTGGCTGCTCCCGTGATACAGGAGAATGACTGCAACTATCTTATTGTCTCCGGTGAGGCTTTCCGCATGGAGTTCAACAGGCATACCGGTTATCTGACCAAATACGAAGTGAACGGTTTGGATATGATTAAGGAAGGTGAGGCGCTTACGCCCAACTTCTGGCGTGCTCCTACCGACAATGATTTCGGCGCTAACCTGCAACGTAAATATGCTGTCTGGAAGAATCCGGAGATAAAACTGACTTCTTTCAGTCAGCACACCGAGAACGGACAAGTGATTGTGGAAGCGGCTTATAAACTGCCGGAAGCATCGGCGGAGTTAAGTCTGACATATGTTATCAACGACAGTGGTGCTGTTAAAATCACTCAAAAGATGGTTGCCGATAAAAATGCCAAAGTAGCCAACCTCTTCCGTTTCGGCATGCAGATGCCTATGCCCCGCAGCTTTGAAACTGTAGAATACTACGGCCGCGGTCCGGTGGAGAACTATGCAGACCGTAACCATTGTACCGACCTCGGTATCTATCGCCAGAGCGTATCGGAGCAGTTCTATCCGTATATCCGTCCGCAGGAAAATGGCACAAAGACGGATATCCGCTGGTGGAAGATGCTGGATGCAGCCGGTAACGGTATAGAGGCAGTTGCTGCCGCTCCGTTCTCCGCATCGGCTTTACACTATACGATTGAATCTTTGGATGAAGGCTGGAGCAAGCGCCAGGGGCACTCTCAGGAGGTGGAAGAGGCGGATTTGACAAACTTCTGCATTGATAAGGTTCAAGCCGGTTTGGGATGCGAGGATAGTTGGGGACGCATAGCCCGTCCTGAGTATCAGGTGCCTTATGCTGATTATGAATTTACGTTTATCCTGACTCCGGTACGTCATAACATCGGAATACAATGAGGAAACCGGCCGGAAGTAAACGTTTTCCGTAGAGGTACGTTGTATTCAGCCGGACTCTTCTGATATGCAAGGCATCGGACTGCCATCCCAAAGTCGGTTATGAGGCTTTCGGGGAGTCCGGTGCTTTGTTCTGTTTACACCTTAGGAGCGATTTATTTTGCTCCGTCCAGATATCCTTTTTTTGAACATATTGACAAAGAGAAAGAACAGGGAAAGTAGTAACGGGCCGAATATGACCCCCATAAATCCAAAAAGGGAGAGGCCGATAACAACTCCGAAGACAGTGATGAGCGGATGAATATCGGCCATTTTCTTTTGAATGACGAAACGTATCAGATTATCGAGTTGCGAGATGACAAGGGAACCGAATATGACCAGTCCGATTGCTTGGAACCAGTTGCCGATAAGTGCCATGTATATGGCTGGGAATCCATACCAATGCCGTACCTGCCATGGGTATGATACTGGCAAAACCTGTAAGAAAGCCTGAAAACAGAATATTGGGAGCATCGAATATCCAATAGCCGAGCATGGCTACTCCTCCTTGTATTACGGCAAGCAAAGGTATGCCGATGGCATTGGAACGGACAATCATATTGATTTCGTGTACTATCTCCTGTGTGTTGGTTTCATTGAAAGGAAGAAGTTCGTTGACATATTGCTCCATTTTCTTTCCGCCTATCAGCATGAAGTAGAGGACAAATACCAGTACAAACATGTTGACGATGAAGCTGCTGATGCCTCCCATTAATGTCTGTCCGATGCGTGGAAGGGATGAAATGAAGAATGAAAGGCTGTTTCCGCTTAGTACATTGTATCCGGTTCTGGCCTTGATAATGGAGGCGGCTTCTTCAAAAGGTGCAATGACTGCCTGCGGATCAAGGTTGATGTTCTGCAGGTTTACTACCGCCAGCCATACTACCAATGCCAGAGGAACGAGAAAGCATAAAATGGCTTCTGCCGTAATGACGGTGGCAGCTATGCTCCGTTTTATCTTTCGCTTTTCGGACAGATAAATCATCTGGCGCCTGACCAGTATATAGATGGTCAATGCACCCAACAGACCGCCTAAGAAGGGAGTGATTTGCCTGGCGAGGATAATCCCCAACCCGATAATGATGGTAATCAATGAATATTTCCAGTATTGCTCTTTTGTACTCATAGAATATGTTGTTTCTTTGAAAAAGAAACATTATAAGAGCCGGAAATGTTTTTGAGGAATATGCGGAGATTGAATTTTATCCTTCATCCAGCCAGCCTTTTCCCTGGCGTACGATTTCTGCCTCGCCACCGGTGCAGTCCACTACTGTGGAACCCTCTATGCCACCTATTCCACCGTCGATAACCAGGTCGACGATATTGCCGAACTTCTCATCAATCAGTTCGGGGTCGGTGCAGTATTCAATGTCTTCGTTTTCGTTATGGGGGAGTGTGGCGGTCATGATAGGGGCATCCAGCAGGCGTGCCAGCTCCCGTATTATCGGATGGTCGGGCATACGGATTCCTACTTCTTTCCGGTTGCGGAATATCTTCGGCAGACGGACTGTGCCGTTTAAGATAAAGGTGAAAGCGCCCGGAAGGTTGCGCTTCATTAATTTAAACGTGTTGTTGTCGAACTTGGCATATTCGCTGATGCTGCTCAGGTCGTAGCAGATGATGGAAAGGTTGTTCTTCTTGGGGTCGGTGTTTTTGAGCTGGCAGATACGTTCTATCGCACGTTCCTTCAGTCCGTGGCAGCCGATGGCATACATGGTGTCGGTGGGGTAGATGATGATGCCGCCGTCGTTCAGAATGTCGATTACTTGTTGCAAATCTGCCGGGTTGTTGTTCTTTTCATAAAGTTTCAGAAGCATGATATTGTCGGACTTGGTTTAAAAGTATATTACAAAAGTAATAATAAGTTTCTTGAAATCAAATGTATAAGGATGGATTTTATTTTGAGGAGCGCTTTTTGCGGAGTTCTTCCGCCAATCGCCATTGCAAGGCTGCTTCAACCTCTTTTCCGGCTTGCATCAAAGCGTCCCCGAAGAGTTCGTGAGCCCCGGCATGTTCGGGCTTTAGGGTGGTGGCTTTGTCCAGGTCGGCTATGGCACCTTCAATGTTTCCGAGTTTAAGCCGCAACTTTCCACGGTTGTACACGGTTTTGAATTCGGCGGGGCGCAAGCGTACGGCACGGTTCAGGCATTCTTCGGCTTCCTGGTATTGGTTTTCGTTGAAGAGGGTGACGCCTTTTCGCACCCAGGCATCCGTGTATTCGGGATAAAGCTCCAAAGCTTTGTCATAATTGGCAAGGGCGGCACGGGCGTCGCGGGCTTGGGTGATGCACTCGTTCCCCATGGCATAATATTCGCGGGCGTAGTCTTGCAGGCGCTTCCGCTGTTTTTCCATGTCTTGTTTCAGGCAGACGTTCTCCGCTTTCAGCCGGTTGATGATATTCAGCTTTTTGCGGATAAGACGTTGCACTACGGGTTTCTCGATGTCATAACGGGAATGGATGGCCTTGAAGAATTCATTGAGGAAAGTCTCGAAGTCTCCCTGGTCGAAGGCTTTGGCTGCCGCTACATATTGCACATCTGCCTGTGCCTGCTTCAAGGCACGGTCAATGGCCTGGCGGTTGTTGAAGCGTTGGGCGAATCCTACAATTTCGGGACGTACGAATACATCGGCGCGGCTGACGGGCTTTTTCAGTTGTATCCCTTCCAGCGATGTGCACCGGCTGAGTGCCACGTATGCTTGTCCACCGGCAAATACGCCACCGGTGAAGTCGATGACTACCCGGCTGAAAGTCAGTCCCTGGCTTTTATGGACAGTGATGGCCCATGCCAGTCGTACAGGATATTGGGTGAAAGTTCCTAATTCCTCTTCCTCAATCTGTTTTTTTTTCTTCGTTGTATTTGTAGCGGATATTCCGCCAGGACTCCCGTTTCACATCACATTCCTTGCCGTCGTCGGTAATGATGTAGAGTGTTTCTTCAATAGGGTCGAAGCCGCTGACAATGCCGATTGTACCGTTTACCCACCGGCGGTCGAAATCGTTTTTAATGAAAATGATTTGAGCGCCCGGTTTGAGTACCAGTTCCTGAGAGGTGGGAAGGCTGCTTTCGGGAAAGTCGCCCATGATTTCACCATGAAACGTAACGGGGTCTCCCGGAAGCTCGGCAAGTTTTTTGTCATTGATATAATCCACATTATCGCGGCGGGTGGCGAGGGTGATGTACATATCGGCTTCGGACTGTTCTATCTGTGTACCGTAGCGGGTATTGAGCAGTTGCAGGTCGGCAGCGCCTACTGTATTGCTCCGTATATGGTCCAGTACGTTGACAAATACCTTGTCGGTCTGACGGTAGACGGTTTGCAGTTCAATGGACACGAGGTCTATCTGTCCGAATACTCTTGCAGAGAAGAAATAAGGGGTAGGATAGAAACGGTTCAGTATGTCCCGTTCGTCCCCTTTCACTACGGGTTCCAACTGGAATACATCGCCCACCAGCAGGATTTGTTTTCCGCCGAAAGGCTCCCTGAGGTTGCGTGAGTAAACCCGCAAAATACGGTCGACGGCATCGATGATATCTGCCCGTACCATGGAAATCTCGTCGATGATAACCAGCTCCAATTCTTCAAGGAGCTTGCGGTGAGGTTTGGTGTATTTAAAGAATTCGTGGATGCGTCCCCGTTGTAAGCTGAAATTGGGGTCATCGGGCAGCAGAGGATAAAACGGCAGTTTGAAGAAACTGTGCAGCGTGCTTCCCCCCGCATTGATGGCGGCAATTCCCGTAGGAGCCAGCACAACGTGTTTCTTCTTGGTATGTTCGCAGATATACCGGAGAAAGGTAGACTTTCCCGTACCCGCTTTCCCCGTCAGGAAAACAGACTGGCGGGTGTACTGTATGAGGTTCAAGGCATCTTGAAACTCCTTGTTCTGAGTGTCGGGTACGAAGGACATATGCATAGCTGGCTTTCAACCCTCAACTTTCGATTATTCCGTATTGTTTTAGTGCATTGGCTATGCCGTTGTCGTCAACGCTCGTAGTGACATAACCGGCTGCGGCTTTAACATCGTCTTTGGCATTGCCCATAGCCACTCCAATGCCTGCATGACGCAACATGCTGATATCGTTTCCACCGTCGCCGAAAGCCATCGTTTCTTCCAGACGGATGCCGAAATGCCGGATTATCTCGTCGATGCCGCGTTGTTTGGTATTTCCTTTGGCGGTGACATCTACAAATGCCGGATGCCAGCGTCCCATTTCGCAGTTGGGAATGGAAGGCAGCAGGAGTTGTTCTTCTTCAATATCGATAAAGGGCGTCAGTTGGTAGTACTCCTTGTCCGAATGGTTGTCTGTATAGGGTTTGGGTGGGATGGGGTCTGTTTTGAGTTGTCTGTTGAATATCTCTGTTACGAGTTCGCCCGGCTGATTGACGCAAATATCGTGTTCACCCACCAGTATGCAGGGGAGATTGCGCTCGTGACAGAAGCCTGTCAGTGCATCGACTTCGGCTGCCGGTATGGGACTTTTGTAGATAACGGTATCGTCCACAAAACAATAGGCGCCGTTCATGGTGATGTAGCCGTCTATCAGTTTCCGTTCCTGCAGGGCGGCGAGGTTATTGATGATGACACGCGGACGTCCGGTAGAAATGAATATCTGTATGCCTTTGGCTTTGGCGGCTTCCAGCGCTTCGATGGTGGAAACGGGAATCTGGTGGGTCTTGAAGCTCACCAGTGTACCGTCGATGTCAAAAAACAGGGCTTTAATCATATATGTCTCTTTTAAATTGGTTGGCAAATTTACTCAAAAGCAAAGATATTTCGTACTTTTGCGAATAATTTTATATACTGTCGTTAAACTCGGAAACTCAATTAAAATAGCTTGAACCTTATGAAGTATAATTTTGATGAAGTGATTGAACGCCGCGGTACGGACTCCGTAAAATGGGACGGCGTGGAGAATGTATGGGGACGTAAAGATTTGCTTCCCATGTGGGTGGCCGATATGGATTTCCGTACGCCGCCTTTTGTGATGGATGCGTTGCGCCGTCGTCTCGACCACGAGGTTTTGGGATATACTTTTGCCTGTGAGGAGTGGTATACCTCTATTTGCAGTTGGTTGCACAAGCGTCACCAGTGGGATGTTACGCGTGATATGCTGACGTTTGTTCCCGGAATTGTACGCGGGCAGGCCTTTGCGCTGCAATGCTTTACCAAACCGGGCGACAAGGTAATGGTAATGACTCCGGTGTACCATCCTTTTTTCCTGGTGACCGAACGCTTGGGACGCGAAGTGGTCTATTCTCCGCTCGATTTGTACGACGGGCATTATCATATTGATTTTGAGCGTTTCTCTAAGGATATCCGGGGATGCAGGTTGCTTATCCTTTGTAATCCCCATAATCCGGGCGGACGTGTATGGACGGTCGAAGAACTGCGTCGGATAGCGGATATTTGTAAAGAGAGCGGGACTATGGTCGTTTCCGACGAGATACACGCAGATCTTACCTTACCCCCTTATAAGCATCATCCTTTCGCCACGGTGTCCGAGGCTGCCGCACAGAATTCTCTTACTTTTACGGCTCCCAGCAAGGCTTTCAATATGCCGGGATTGGGCAGTTCGTATGCCATAGCGGTGAATGAGGATATTCGTCGGCGTTTCCGGGAGTTTATGGAAGCGGGCGAGTTCTGCGAAGGGCATTTATTTGCTTACATCGGCGCTGCAGCTGCCTATACGCACGGTGAAGAGTGGCTGGAACAGGTACTCGGATATGTACAGGCCAATATCGACTTTACGGAGAATTATCTGAAAGAACATGTTCCGGGCATCGGTATGATACGCCCGCAGGCCTCTTATCTCGTTTTTCTGGATTGTAGGGCATTGGGCCTGCCGCAAGAGAAGTTGGCAAGACTGTTTGCAGAAAAAGCTCATCTAGCCCTGAATGACGGGACGATGTTCGGCAAACCGGGAGAAGGCTTTATGCGGTTGAATGTAGGCTGTCCCCGTTCGGTGCTGCAAAAAGCACTGGAGCAATTGTCCGCAGCGGTTAAGGAAGAGGTGGCAAAGGGATAGGGTTGGCAGAAATACATGGTTGAATGGCGGCGTTACCTATTTATAATGACTGTTGTTCTTTAATATACCTATATCAGGTGATTGCGGCATCGGGTGCGATGCCGTATCTTTGCAACATCAGATTTAAAGAATGAATTAGTTAGTCATAATTACGTAACCACTTTTATGAAGATAAAAGGATCCCCGTTTTCCGATGCGACATCGTGAAGCGGGGATTTGTTTTGTGGCGGATGTGGCGGAGATACCTGCCGGACTGATGAAGTTCCAATGGCAGGTCAATATGTTTTTCTCCTATGGGGAAACGGGTTTTGCATTCTTTCTTCCGGCAGGCTATGTGGAAGAAAGGATTATAAAGTGTCTTTAATATCGCTCAGTTCTACCAGCTTGTTCACAATGGCATAGATGGTGAGGCCTGCGGGAGAATGTATCTGCAACTTGCGTGCAATGTTGCGGCGGTGGGTGATGACGGTATGGATAGACAGATACAGTTTGTCGGCAATCGCCTTGTTGGTCATGCCTTTTACGACGCAGGTAATGATTTCCTTTTCACGTTGGCTGAGCGTTTCCTGTTCGCTGTCCTTCTCATCTTCTTCTTCGGTATGGAGAAGACGGTTGATTTTTGTGGTAATCATTTCGATATCGTCACAAATGGCGATGCTTTCGTCATACTCTTTCAGCGCGTTATTGTCGATGACGGAACATACCAATGCGATGTATTTGATATTGTTTCCGTTATGGTTTGTCTTGAAAGAGGGCAGGTCGAACCAACCGCCGAAAGTAGGGTTTACGATTACAATATCGGGAGTGTGCAGATGTATAAAGTTCTGCAATGCTTCCGGTGACGACACCTCAATGGGTGCGCATTCAGATTGGGAATGCGTTTGAGCACTGCCGCAAGACCACTTCGTACAATGACCGAAGTTTCTGCAACAACTATTTTCAGAGAAATATTATTGTTCATCTTTCAGCCTTTTTTCTATTTGCGCTACGGCGGGAACAAACATATAGTCTTCTACCTGGCAATGCGATGCAAGGTCCTGTTCGCAATTGAAGATGTCGAAAAGGACGGCGTTCAGAAGATTGTTGTTCTCTTTTTCCGGATAGTACTTGATGATGATGTTTTTCAGTTCCTTCAGCTTGGTGTCTATCTGGTTGTGCTTGCTGGCGAAAGTGGCGATGTTGTACACATCGGACGGTTTGCCTTGCAGCAGTTGCTCCACGTAAGTGAAGACGGCTTTGTTTTCGTATTCCATGTGGCGGCGTACTTCTTTGGCGTATTCGTCAAAGAACTTAAGGATGAGGTAGGCCACGTCATTGTCTCTGGAGCAGTCTATGGCTTCTATCAGCTTGCGGCGCATGGCAGGCAGGTTGAAGTCGAGGAAGTAGGCGTGTGCGCGTTTCAGATAATCCATCAGTGCCGGAATCGAGAATGAATCATTGTCCGCACTGTACGAGTATTGCTCCTCGCTGATGAAATTGGCTACGGCGAGGAAAGTGCGGTAGTCTACATGCTGGGCTTCGCAGACATCCTTTACACTCTTGTCTCCGAAGCCGAGCGACAGCCCGAAACGGCTCATCACCATTAATAAGGAGTAATTGTCGCAGATGAGGTCGCTCATCTTGTCCGTAGCCCGATATTTATGTTGTTCATTCATTGCAGGTTATTCCTTTCCACTCTATGTTTCGGGCGCAAAGTAACGGCTTTTCTTCGAGAACTGCAATCGCTATTTGTAGGTATTTTGACCGGTATGATATACTAATCCGGATTGATTTTTTATCTTTGTCGAGACTAACGGTAAAACTTCTTTGCTATGAAACGGACTTTATTGGCTTTGATTGCTGCCATTGTATCTTTGGGAAGCGCCGGGCCGCTTTCCGCCTGTACTTCTGCCGTAATTTCCGGCAAGGTTACCCCCGATGGACGTCCTTTGTTGTGGAAGAACCGCGATACGGACTTTCCGCAAAACAGCGTGAGATACTTCTCCGGCGGTCGCTATCCTTTTGTAGCCGTTGTGAACAGTGTGGAAGACAATCCGACGGATGTGTGGATAGGTACGAACGCCGCGGGTTTTTCCATTATGAATACGCAATCCTATAATTTGGTCGAGGTGAAACCCGGTGAGGAACGTGGAGAGGCCAACGGACGGGTAATGCGGCGTGCGTTGGAAGTGTGTGCCACGGTAAAGGATTTCTGCCAATTTCTCGATACGCTGTCCAAGCCCAGCCTGATAGAGGCCAACTTCGGCGTGATTGATGCCAAAGGCGGTGCTGCTATGTTCGAAGTGGATTATTACGAGTATGTGATGTACGATGCCAACAATCCTAAGGATGCGCCTTGCGGATACATTGCACGCACCAACTTCTCTTTTTCCGGCAAGGTGAATGAGGGAGCGGGTTATGTCCGCTTTATGCAGGAAGATAAACTGCTGATGCCGGCCTCTGCTACGGGACAGATTACGCCGCAATGGATATTCAGGGAGCTTTCCCGCTCTTTTGCCAATCCGCTTTTGGGGATTGATTTGAAGAGCGGGGATTTCAATCGTCCTAAGACAACGGGGTGGTTTGTAGACCAGGACTTCATCGCACGCAGCAGTACGGCAAGTTCGGTGGTGGTGCAGGGCGTGAAAGAAGGGGAGTGGCCCGAACTCACTACGATGTGGACAATTCTGGGGTATCCGCCTACCGGAGTGGCAATGCCTGTCTGGGTGAAAGGGGCGGACAAGGCTTTGCCGAGGTTGCTGGTTCGCGATGAAGCAAAGAAGGTTTCTCCTTTGGGCAATTGGTCGGTAATACTGGCAGGGGATGTTTTCTCTTACGGGCAAGGTATGGGCAGCAACCGCTATATGAACTGGGAAAGGCTTTATAATACCGATAAGAACGGCTATATGCAGTTGCTGGCTCCGGTAGAGGATGAGGTGTTCCGGCGCACCGCACCGGTATTGAAAGAGTGGCGCAGGAAAGGGGAAGCGGATGTAAAGGCGATGCAGTCGCTCTATAATGAACTGGATGCGTTCATTGAAGCCGAATATGCGGAATTGTTTGAACTTTAATTACTTATTATTGATTTTATACATGAAACACAAACTGATTATCTGCATTTCCGCTCTTTGTCTGGGGCTCGTCGGAAATGTGCAGGCGCAAAACAAGAAAATGTATCGGAACGGTTGGATCGATTTCAACAAGAACGGGGTGAAGGACATTTATGAAGACCCTTCCCAACCGGTTGAAAAGCGGGTAGCCGACCTGCTCTCCCAAATGTCAGTGGAAGAGAAAACCTGCCAACTGGCAACTCTTTACGGCTACGGACGTGTGTTAAAGGATTCCCTGCCCGTTGCCGGTTGGAAAAACGAAATATGGAAAGACGGCATTGCCAATATCGATGAGATGCTGAACGGCGTGGGAAAGAAGTCTGCGCAGGTTCCCGGTTTATTGTACCCTTTCAGCAATCATGCCGAGGCCGTCAATACCGTGCAACGCTGGTTTGTGGAGGAAACCCGTTTGGGGATTCCCGTTGACTTCACGAATGAGGGGATTCACGGACTGAACCACACCAAAGCCACGCCGTTGCCTGCTCCTATTGCCATCGGAAACACCTGGAACAAAGAGCTTGTTCGCCGTGCCGGTGTCATAGCCGGACAAGAGGCGAAAGCGTTGGGATATACCAATGTGTATGCTCCCATACTGGATATCGTACGCGACCCGCGTTGGGGACGTACATTGGAGTGTTATGGAGAAGAACCCTATCTGATAGCGGCTTTGGGAACGGAAATGGTGAACGGCATCCAGTCACAAGGAGTAGCTGCTACTTTGAAGCACTATGCAGTTTACAGTGTGCCCAAAGGCGGGCGTGACGGGAATTGCCGTACCGACCCGCATGTGGCTCCGCGCGAGTTGCACGAACTGTTTCTTTATCCTTTTAAGAAGGTCATTCAGAACTCGCATCCTATGGGAGTGATGAGCAGTTATAACGATTGGGACGGTGTGCCCGTATCCGCCAGCTACTATTTTCTGACGGAATTGCTGCGCGAGGAGTATGGCTTCGACGGCTATGTGGTGAGTGACAGCGAGGCTGTGGAGTTTGTGGAGTCCAAGCATCATGTGGCGGATACCTATGATGAGGCTGTGCGTCAGGTTTTGGAAGCCGGCTTGAATGTGCGTACCCACTTTACTCCGCCTTCCGATTTTATTCTGCCCATCCGCCGGTTGCTGGAAGAAAAGAAGATTTCAATGGCTGTGATAGACAAGCGTGTGTCGGAAGTGCTGCGGGTAAAATTCCGCTTGGGACTGTTCGACCAACCTTATGTAGCCGATACGAAAGCCGCCGACAGAGTAGGCGGAGCAGACCGGAATATGGATTTTGTGAAGCAGATGCAGCAACAGGCACTTGTGCTTCTGAAAAACGAGAATAATATCCTTCCGCTGGATAAACGGCAGATAAAGAAGGTGCTGGTGACCGGCCCGTTGGCTGATGAGGATAACTTTATGACCAGCCGTTACGGCCCTAACGGACTGGAGACGGTTACCGTGCTTGCCGGTTTGCGTAATTATCTGAAAGGCATTGCCGAAGTGGATTATGCCAAAGGCTGTGATATTGTGGATGCAGGTTGGCCTGCCACGGAGATATTGCCTGCGCCCATGAGCGAACAGGAAAAACAAGGCATTGCCGAAGCCGTAGCAAAAGCCGGTGAAAGTGATGTCATTATTGCCGTGCTTGGCGAGGATGAGTATCGCACGGGAGAGAGCCGTTCGCGTACTTCGCTCGACTTGCCGGGACGCCAGCAGCAATTACTTGAGGCATTGCATGCAACGGGAAAGCCGGTGATACTGGTGCTGATAAACGGGCAGCCGCTCACCGTCAACTGGGCAAATGCTTATATCCCAGCCATCTTGGAGTCGTGGTTTCCTGGTTGTCAGGGGGGAACGGTGATTGCGGAGACTCTGTTTGGCGAGCATAATCCGGGCGGCAAACTGACGGTGACTTTCCCTAAGAGCGTAGGACAGATAGAGCTGAACTTCCCTTTCAAACCCGGTTCGCATGGCGCTCAACCGCATTCCGGTCCAAACGGTTCGGGCGCAACACGCGTCATCGGCGAACTGTATCCGTTCGGTTTCGGTCTGAGCTATACGACTTTTGCTTACTCCGATTTGGAAGTCTCTCCGTTGCAACAGCATACGCAGGGCGAATATACGATTAAAGTCAACGTGACGAATACTGGAAAACGTGCGGGTGACGAGGTGGTGCAATTGTATGTACGCGATAAGGTGAGCAGTGTCATTACCTACGATTCGCAGTTGCGCGGTTTTGAGAGGGTATCCTTGCAACCGGGTGAAATCAGGCAGGTCACTTTCTCCTTGAAGCCGGAAGACTTGCAGATTCTGGACCGCAATATGAACTGGACAGTGGAGCCGGGCGAGTTTGAGGTTATGATAGGCGCATCCAGCCAGGACATAAGGCTGAAAAAAGACAATAACGGCTTTGCCTTGACGATAGCCGGGGTGCAAAGGCTCGGAAAGGTTTTAGGGGCTGTGCCGGTTGCGGGCAGGTTTACGATAGCTGGGAACGGAGATATGCAAGTATCTCCGTTTCTTGTTCCGGATGGAACCAGCGTATCTCTTCGTCCCGCTTGAACCACGTCATCTGTTTACGGGAGTAGATGCGTGAATTCTGCTGGATTTTCTCAATGGCAAAAGGCAGTGTCCATTCACCGTCCAGATAGTTGAAGATTTCCTTGTAGCCTACGGTGTTCAGTGAATTGAGTGCACGGTGAGGGTAGACACTGCGGGCTTCCTCTACCAGTCCGTCCGTTATCATCTGTTCTACGCGTTGGTTGATACAGGCATATAATTCTTCAGTCACGGGTGAGTCCTATTTTGATGATGCGGAAGGGCCGTTCTTTCTTTTGCTGTGTGCGGAAAGGGGTGTAGGTCTTGCCTGTCATATAACAGATTTCCAGTGCGTGGATTACCCGCTTATGGTTCTTCAGGTCTACGATTTTGTAATATTCCGGGTCCAGCAGTTTCAGTTCGGCACAGAGGTGCTCCAAACCTTCCGTTTCGTATTTGTGCAGCATAAGCCGGCGGGTTTCGGCATCTACGGTAGGAATGTCGTCAATGCCTTTGCATACGGCATCTACATACATCATGGAACCGCCGGTCAGGAGTACGACCTCGTGCCGGGTATAGAGTTGCTCAAGAAGTTGCAGTACTTCGGCTTCATATTGGGCGGCACTGTAATAGTCGGTCAGTTGCAGTGTGCCTACAAAGTAATGCCGTACCCGTTGCAGTTGTTCCGGGGTAGGGGCGGCCGTACCGATTTTCAAATCGGCATAAAGCTGTCGTGAATCGGCGGAAATGATACATGTTCCGAAGTGTTCCGCCAGTCGGAGACTGAGTTCTGTCTTTCCTACTCCCGTGGGGCCTATAAGTACTATCAATGTTTTCATGAGATTGCAACAAAATAATTCGGGCGAAAAACAATTGCATCCTTTGAAACGAATGTATCCTCAAGGGAAGTCTCGTTGTCATTGGAGCAGGTGCTATTCGCCCGAACCGATTTATCAGAATTTGTCGTCTTCGTAAGCAATACCTGCGGCTCCATCGTCCAAACCACCGAATCCTTCTTTATCGAAGTCTTCCATGTCGAAGTCCTGGTCACCGTAGAAACTTTCGTCCAAGTCGAGCGAGCCGCTGGCAGCAGCCATTTCTTCAAAGTCAACGGTCTGCTTGGGAGCCTCTCCGGCTTTCTTAGTGCATTTTGCTCCGGTCATATTCTTGCCGGTGATGATTTCGGAGAGTTCGATGAAGAAACAACGTTCTGTCATGTAGTCGAACACGTACAGGAGTTTCTGCTTTTCGTCCTCTACCAATTCGCTGACCTGAGTGTCTTTCATCACCCAACTGTCTATTTCCGGATTGTCGTCCATTTCTTCGAGGGTAACTTCTTTTTCCTTTTCCCAATCATCGTCGCAGATGAAGAAAGAGGTCATCTGGTCGTCGGTATAACCTACTGATTTCACGATGGCTTCGTGAAAATCATAGAACGTGGCTTCCGGGTCAATCTGTATTTCTCTGATGAAGTCGTCCGCTTCATCGGAGATGAGGGTAAATCTATATATCATACTATTAACTTTTTATTTGCTTGCAGGAATAATGCCGCGAGCCGATTCGCGTATAAAGTTTACAATATAGCTGATTTCTGGGGTCATTTCCATTTCATTCTCAATCTTTTTCAAAGCTTCCGTATTGTTCAGTCCACTTTGATAGATAATGCGGTAGGCGTTGTGAATGGCCTCGATGGTTTCGTTGGAGAAACCGCGACGGCGCAGTCCCACGATGTTGATGCCTGCATAGCAGATGGGTTCCCGTCCGGCTATGATGTACGGCGGTATGTCTTTGCTGAAGCGGCATCCGCCCTGTATCATGCCGAATCCGCCTACGTGGCAGAACTGGTGCATCAGTACGTTGGCGCTGATGATGGAATTGTCGTCTATGACAATCTCGCCTGCCATTTTTGTGGAATTGCCGATGATGCAACCGTTGCCGATAAAGGCATCGTGTGCAACATGTACACCTTCCATCAGCAGGTTGTTGCTGCCAACGATTGTCTTTCCTTTGGCAGCCGTACCCCGGTTGATTGTCACGTTCTCGCGGATGGTATTATTATTGCCTATCTCGGCGGTAGTCTCTTCTCCCCGGAATTTCAGGTCTTGCGGGATAGCACCGATTACAGCTCCGGGAAAGATTGTATTCCCGTTGCCGATGCGTGAACCGTACAGAATGTTGGCATTCGCCATAATCTTGTTGTTATCGCCGATTACCACATTCTTGTCGATGAAAACAAAAGGAGCAATCTCTACGTTTTCCCCGATTTTCGCTTCGGGATGAATATACGCTAAGGGACTTATCATAATTAATTTACTTGTTTTTTACTATTTGAGCCATAAATTCAGCCTCACACACTACCTTTTCGCCTACAAATACATAGCCTTTCATAGTAGAGATACCCCGGCGGATAGGAGCCAGCAGTTCGACACGGAAAATCAAAGTATCTCCCGGCACTACTTTCTGGCGGAACTTGACGCCATCTATCTTCATGAAATAGGTAGAATAGCGTTCGGGTTCGTCTACGGAGTTCAGAACAAGTAAACCGCCTGTCTGCGCCATGGCCTCTACCTGCAATACGCCCGGCATGACGGGTTCTTGCGGGAAGTGTCCCTGGAAGAAAGGTTCGTTGGCTGTTACGTTCTTGACACCTACGATGTAGTTGGCACCTATCTCAATTACTTTATCTACCAGTTGGAACGGATAGCGGTGCGGCAACAGTTCACGGATGCGGTTTACATCCATAATGGGTTCGCGGTTGCAGTCGTAAGTAGGGGCCTGTATCTCGTGCAGACGGATTTCCTTACGCATCTGGCGGGCAAACTTGTTGTTGATGGTATGTCCCGGACGTGTGGCAATGATACGTCCCTTGATGGGCTTGCCAATCAGAGCCAGGTCGCCGATAACGTCCAGCAGTTTGTGGCGGGCACATTCGTTGGGCCATACCAGCGGTTTGTGGTTGATGTAACCCAACTGTTTGGCGTCCATGTGAGGCACGCCCATTACGTCGGCAAGCTTGTCGTAGGCATCCTGCGGCATTTCACGTTCATAGATAACAATGGCGTTGTCCAGGTCGCCGCCTTTGATAAGTCCGGCTTGCAACAGCGGTTCTATCTCGCGTACAAATACGAAAGTGCGGCTGGCTGCTACTTCATCCTTGAACTTTGCCATATCTTCCAATGTGGCAAACTGGTTGGGGATGATGGTCGAGTCGTAGGATACCAGTACGTTCAGACTGAAGTTTTCATCGGGCAATACGATGATGGATGAGCCGGTGGCATCGTCACGGAATTCAATCTTGGATTTGATGATATAGAAATCCTTTACGGCACTTTGTTCCACCGTACCTACACGTTCTATTTCGTTGACATAATATTGGGCACTTCCATCCAGGATAGGAAATTCCGGACCGTTCACCTGAATAAGGCAGTTATCTATGCCCAAAGCGTAAAAGCGCAGCCATGCCGTGCTCTACGGTACTTATCTTAACCCCGTTTTTGGAAAGCACGGTGCCGCGTGTCGTTTCGGTCACGTTATCGGCAACAGCGTCAATGATAGGCTGACCTTCCAGGTCGGTACGCTGAATCTTATATCCGTGATTGTCCGGAGCAGGGTTGAAAGTAACGGTCAGATCAAGTCCAGTGTGAAGACCTTTCCCACTGAGTGAAAAGCTGTCTTTCAGAGTCTTTTGTTTCAACATTGGTTACTTATTTAATTGTTTTTTTAATTCATCGAGTTCTTTGCGGAGCGCATTCAACTCAAAGTACATATCCGGCAGCTTGCGGAATACGGACTGTGACTTGAAGTAGGGCTTCACTTCCATAGGCGGCGTACCTATTAATACACTGCCTTCTTTAATACTGCTGGGAACACCGGATTGTGCGCCAAGGTTCACTTTGTTTCCGATGTGGATGTGTCCGGCTATACCTACCTGACCGCCAAACATACACCATTCGCCTACTTTGGTGGAACCGGCTATGCCCACTTGGGCTGCCATTACCGTATGCGAACCGATTTCATCATTATGTGCCACCTGCACCAGATTATCCAGTTTTACACCGCTGTGAACGATAGTTGCTCCCATCGTGGCACGGTCTACACACGTATTGGCGCCGATTTCCACATTGTCTTCCAATAGGGTGATTCCGATTTGGGGAATCTTTTCATACCCTTCGGGAGTAGGGGCGAAACCGAAACCGTCTGCACCGATTACACAACCGGCATGCAGGATGCAACGGTTGCCTACGCGACAATCGTGGTAGATTGTTGCATTTGCGTAAATAATGCAATCATTGCCTACTTTAGCACCGCTTCCGATAGTGGCATGCGGATGAATTACCGTATTGTCGCCCACTTCTGCATGGTCTCCTACATAAGCAAAAGGCGCAATGTAAACATCTTTGCCTATTTTGGCAGTTTCGGCAACGTATGCGCGCGGGTCGATGCCGGTGCGTTTCGGTTTGCTCTGTTCATACAGGTTTAATAATTTGGCAAGGCTTTCGTAGGCATTGTCTACCTTAATCATGGTAGCTTTTACTTCCTGTTCGGGAGTGAAATCCTTATTAACCAAAACAATACTCGATTGGGTTTCATACAGATAAGGTATGTATTTAGGGTTGGATAAGAAAGAGATTGCCCCCGGTATTCCTTCTTCAATCTTGGCGAAGGTATGCACAGTTGCATTCTCGTCTCCTACGATTTCTCCTTGTATAAATGTTGCAATTTGTTTAGCAGAGAACTCCATGTTTTATTGTTGTTAGATGGTTTCAAAACACAAATAACGGACTTTTTTTTTATATATCCTTGTCCTGCGGTGAATATTTTATACTTATCTATGCAAACGTTGATAACATAAGTAGTACTTTTTTACTTTTTTTTGAGAGTAGGGAGATGTTGAGCATGTCCGATGCTTCGGCTATGTTTTTAATGGAGCCGTCGTTGTACAGGATGTCGATGCTGTCGTCTGCCGGGTCGTACATATTCTTCTCAATGCTTGGGGTAGAGATAAAATAACCGGCTTCGGAAAGAGGGATGTCCAGCTGTTTGCCGATTTGCCGGGTGATTTCTTCTTTACGCTCCTCGCTGAAAGGTTCGGTGGAGATTTCCACTTTGAATATGTTACGGTTAACCATGCCCATACTTAGTGTGGAAAGCACCCTGTCCGGATGTGTGCTCCATACTTTCAGGGCAGTCCAAAGATCGTTGTCGTCCAGTTGGATAAAGTTTTCCAGGCAGTCCGGGTTATTGTAGAATATTTCCCGGTTGATATCATTGTATAAAAAGAATTTCAGTGCGGGCGGGGCAAACAAGTCCACGCCTTTGCCGGCTAACTCCTTGGCACGCAGCAAGGTGCTGATGAGCATCTTTTTCGTAGGCAACCGATGTCTTATGCAGATATACTTGCCAGTACATCAGGCGACGTGCCGTAAGGAAATTCTCGATAGAGTAGATTCCTTTGGATTCTACGACCAGATGGTCGTCTTTTACATCGAGCATCTTGATGATGCGCGCCGAACCTATGTTACCTTCCGTCACTCCGGTATAGAAGCTGTCGCGGCGCAGGTAGTCGAGGCGGTCCATGTCCAGTTGTCCACTTACCAGCTGGTGGAGGAAACGCTTGGGATATTCGTCCTTGAATATTTGGATGGCAAGTGTCAGTTGCCCGTTCATTTCTTTGTTGATGCGTTCCATGAGCATCAGGGAAATGTCTTCGTGCGAGACACCTTTTACAATAGTATCTTCAAGCACGTGCGAGAACGGACCGTGCCCGATGTCGTGCATGAGGATAGCCGCCTGTACGGCTTCCGCTTCACTGTCGAAAATGAAGTTTCCCTTGGCGGTAAGTTGCTGGATAGCTTCACTCATAAGGTAGAATGCCCCCAGTGAGTGCTGGAACCGGGTATGCTGTGCGCCGGGATACACCACGGACGATAATCCCAATTGTTTGATACGGGTGAGGCGTTGCAAAAGGGGATGTCGTACAAGGTCGTACAGCAGTCCTTTGGGTATGTTGATGAATCCGAACACCGGATCGTTGATAATTTTACGTTCGTAAGGCATAGCTAAGTATTTGAGGACAAAGGTAATTTGTTTTTAGGAGATGACAAAATATGATGCTATACAAGGAAGTTCATCACCAGTCGTGTTGAGATGATAACATCTAAGTTGTAAATCGCAGTAGGTTTATATTTTGAGATAGTATTATGCAAAATTTGCATATTACTGTCTCTGTCAAGTTCTCCTTCTTTGAAAACATTTGCAATGTGGCGGGCTATGACAGATTGGTCCTTTTGAAACCTTCGAGCATATCATGCGGGATTATCATGTATTGATACGAACCGGGCAGAATCGGCGAAATGGGTAGTTGTTCGCCTGATTCTGCCCGGTTATGTTTAAAATAAGTTTTTATTTGCTTCTCAGAGTATTGCTTTCAGCTGTTCCGCCATCTGAGCCTGTACTTCCTGTGCGGCTTTGCGTGCAGCAGCTGCGAAATTTTCGGTCTTGTCTACATAGATGATACCGCGGCTGGAGTTAACAATCAGCCCGCAAGTCTTGTTCATGCCGTACTTGCAGACCTCTTCCAATGAACCGCCTTGCGCACCTACGCCGGGCACTAAAAGGAAGTGGTTGGGAACAATCTTACGAATATCTTCGAAAGCACGTCCTTGGGTGGCGCCTACCACGTACATCATTTGCTCGTCGTTTGCCCATTCCTGTGACTTGCGCAATACTTTTTCGAAGAGACGTTCACCGTTTTTGTCTTCCGTCAGTTGGAAGTCGTGCGAACCTTTGTTGCTGGTCAGTGCGAGCAGGATAACCCATTTGCCTTCGTAGGTGAGGAATGGAGTAACGCTGTCTTCGCCCATATAAGGAGCTACGGTTACCGAGTCTATGTCCAGTTCTTCAAAGAAAGTACGTGCATACATGGCAGAGGTATTACCGATGTCGCCGCGTTTGGCATCGGCGATGATAAACTGGTCGGGATAGTTCTGCTTGATGTAGTTCACGGTCTTTTCAAAGGCAATCCAGCCTTTTACTCCCATGCTCTCATAGAAAGCGAGATTCGGTTTGTAGGCGATACACAGGTCGGCTGTTGCATCGATAATCGCTTTGTTGAAGGCAAAGATGGGGTCTTCTTCTTTCAGCAGGTGTTCCGGAATCTTTTTGATATCCGTGTCCAGACCTACGCATAGAAATGATTTCTTGCGTTTGATATTCTCAAAGAGTTGTTGTTTGTTCATATCGCAATTTGTTGGTTTAATGGTTTTACTTTTTAAATAAATATCCCTTGATGCTCATTCTTATATCTTCGTCACTGTTCTTTTCATAATGGATATCGAATGCAGTCAGCATGAACAGGTTCTTGGGAGAATTGCATCGGAAAGAGGTAGGCGGTATATGACCGTGCTTGCTGTTCTTTTCCAACATTTCCAATGTGCTGAGTTCGATATATGCGCTATCGTTCAGATTGTCCGTCCGGGTATCGAGTGAAACGGGCAATATTCCATTTTCAAGATATTGGCGGGGGATGGTAAGAAAGCGGCTTGACATACCGTCGCTGGGTATGGTGATAAACCGCGTGTAGCCTTTGGGAACACTGATGTTCGTTTGACTGTCGATTGCTCCGCTATAGGTAACCTTGCCGCTATCAGTGCCGGCGGGCGCTGCATTTGTTTCAATATCCGCTGCCACGGAATAGAGGTTGTAGGTTACGTTTCTGTCTATCAGATGAGTGACGCTCTCCGTGCCGAACCAGCTGTTCAGGTATCTGAATTTACTGTTTATCCGTATCGCCTGCTTTTCCGGCAGCGAGTACATCCATTCCTCATATTGTTGTAGCGAGAGGGGGGCTTTTGCCCGGCAACTGCGTTGCATCTCGGCTTTGATTTCGTTAAGAATGACATTCTTTGTAATGCCAGCATAGTTGACGGGCAATGCCGACGTCAGCAAAAAGATGATGGCAAACGAAATGGGTATCCAGTTGATACGCCGTGCCTTGATGGCGAACAACCCGATACAGACAAAATAGAACCAGCCGTTGAGTGTGGCGAGATAGAGCCGGTTAACGGTAATGCCGTAATCGTTGAACCGTCGCACGATGCCTATGGTCATCAGTAACAGCAGAGGCAGTATCAGTACGGGCATCCAGCGGGCAATCCAATTGTCAAACCGTTTGTTATTTTCAAGGCGTGCGGGATACAGACCGAATTGAATGGCGATGCACACCGTCATTAATGCTACGATGAGCCATGACACCCAGCCTGTGGGCAGTTCCCAACTGACAAGAATGCGGGCGGCATACATGTAAAGCACTGTCAGATATCCGGCTGTAAGCGGAAGGAACAGGTAGTGTATGATGCCGTTCAGGAATTCGGATGAGTGGGGTTCGCGGTTGTGTTTGTCCTCTCCCTGCGGCAACAATCCGAGAAACAGTATCAAGGCGAGCGTTATGCTGCACAGATAATAGATATAGGCATAGCACTTTCCGCTGAAATGGATGTCGAACAGCTGGTGCAGTGAGAACAACAGCAGACTGATGCCTGCCCATAGGATGAGGCCTATGATTTGTGTAACAGCGAACGAAGAAACAGCGTTCAGTGCAAAATTCCAACTGGCAATGTCATTCTTCTCGCGCAGGAACGAGAGGAAGAATGTGGAAAGCCCTATGGTGAGAATGGCCGCCGTGTGGGCGATGCCGATTTCAATCCATGAACTCTCTGTACCGAGATAACGGTAGAGCAGGAAAGCATCGGCTATGAGCAGGGCGTGTGCGGCAAGTTGTATGCCTGTCTTCCACATCCGGCTTTTTACTTCTTCGCTCCACAGATGAAGCGTGAGCGAAAGCAGGATGCCTACCGACAGGTAGTAACCGGTTATAAACAGCAACCGTTCTTCGCCTGTCCAGCTTATTGATGTCAGATGAATGAGATAGGCTGTGAATGCAAAGATAAAGGCTACCGTAACCGGGAAGCGCTTCAGGCAGTTCTGAAACGCTTCGGTAACCGTGTGAAACGCTTTCTCTACTGATAGCCCTTTCATAACTACAATTCGCTTTCTTTCAGTCGCTCTGCATTTTCCGCAACAATCAGATGGTCGATGCAATCCTGAATATCACCGTCCATAAAGGCGGCAAGGTTATAAATGGTATAGTTGATGCGGTGGTCGGTAATACGTCCCTGCGGATAGTTGTAGGTACGTATCTTTGCCGAACGGTCACCGGTAGAGACCATTGTCTTGCGTTTGGAAGCGATGTCGTCAATGTATTTCTGGTGCTCCTTGTCGTATATAAAGGTACGCAGGCGCGACAGGGCGCGTTCTTTGTTCTTCGGCTGGTCGCGCGTTTCGGTACATTCGATGAGAATTTCCCTCTACGACACCCGTATTCGGGTTCTTCCAGTTATAGCGCAGGCGTACGCCGGATTCTACCTTATTTACGTTCTGACCGCCCGCACCGCCGCTTCGGAAGGTATCCCATTTGATTTCTCCCTCGTTGATGACTACATCGAACTCTTCGGCTTCGGGCAGTACCGCCACGGATGCAGCGGATGTGTGTACACGTCCCTGCGTTTCGGTGGCAGGCACGCGTTGTACGCGATGTACGCCCGATTCATATTTCAGCGTGCCATATACGTTGTCTCCCGTTACGGAGCAGATGATTTCCTTGAAACCGCCGGCAGCGCCCTCGTTGGCGCTGGATATATCCAGTCTCCAGCCTTTAGCCTCACAATACTTGGTGTACATGCGGAAGAGGTCGCCTGCAAAAATGGCGGCTTCGTCTCCACCTGCACCACCGCGGATTTCGAGAATGGCGTTGCGGCTGTCCTGCGGGTCGGCGGGGACAAGCAGGAGCTTTATCTCTTCTTCCAGTTCAGGTTGGCGTGCCTGGCAGGCATCAAGTTCTTCGCGTGCCATTTCACGCATCTCGGCGTCGGTTTCGTTAGCGATGATTTCTTTGGCTTCCTCGATGCCGTTCAGTACCTGCATGTACTCTTTGCGGGCATTCATCAGGTCGCCCAGTTCTTTGTACTCTTTGGTGAGTTTGACGTAGCGCTTCTGGTCGGCAATCACCGCCGGGTCGGTAATCAGTGTGGACACTTCTTCGAAGCGGGCAACGAGGCCTTCCAGTTTCTCTAATATGGTGTTGTTATCTGCCATTTAATTAAAGTGGTAATGTTACGAGATGACAAGTCGGCATTAATATCTGAACTCTCCGAATTCACTCTTGATAATCAGTTCTTTCTTATCGCTCTCTTCGATACGTCCTACAATCTGTGCATCGATGTTGAAGCTTTTGCTGATGGCAATCACTTCTTCCGCATGCTCAGGAGAAAGATATACTTCCAGACGGTGTCCCATATTGAATACCTTGTACATTTCGCTCCAGTCCGTATCGCTTTGCTCCTTGATGGTCCTGAACAGCGGCGGAACGGGGAAAAGGTTGTCTTTGACAACGCGGCAGTTATCTCCGACAAAGTGCAGCACTTTGGTCTGCGCACCGCCGGAGCAGTGTACCATACCGTGAATTTCGGGACGGAGCGCATCGAGCAGTTTCTTAACCACCGGCGCATATGTACGGGTGGGAGAGAGCACCAGCTTTCCGGCATCCAGCGGACTGCCTTCCACGCTGTCTGTCAGTTTCAGCTTTCCGCTGTATACCAATTCGTCGGGTACGGCTTTGTCATAGCTTTCCGGATATTTCTCCGCCAGATATTTGGCGAATACATCGTGGCGGGCGCTGGTAAGTCCGTTGCTGCCCATACCGCCGTTATACTCTTTTTCGTAAGTGGCTTGTCCGCAAGAGGAGAGGCCTACAATCACGTCTCCCGGACGGATATTGGCATTGTCGATAACATCCGAACGCTTCATGCGGCAGGTTACCGTAGAGTCAACGATGATGGTACGCACCAGGTCGCCCACATCGGCGGTCTCGCCACCGGTGGCATATACGCCTACGCCCATTTCGCGGAGTTCGGCAAGCAGTTCGTCCGTACCGTTGATGATGGCGGAAATCACTTCTCCGGGCACAAGCAACTTGTTGCGTCCGATGGTGCTCGATACCAGGATATTGTCCACAGCACCTACACAGAGCAGGTCGTCGATGTTCATAATCAGCGCATCCTGTGCGATGCCTTTCCAGACGGAGAGGTCGCCTGTCTCTTTCCAGTACATGTAGGCCAGACTGGATTTTGTTCCTGCGCCGTCTGCGTGCATGATATTACAATACTCAGGGTCACCACCCAGGATATCGGGGATGATTTTGCAGAAAGCCTGCGGGAATATACCTTTGTCGATGTTCTTAATGGCGTTGTGCACATCTTCTTTGGATGCGCTGACGCCCCTCATCATATATCGTTGATTACTCATGGGATAATAAGTTTGTTCAATTGAGCACAAAAGTAGTGATTATTTCGCTTATAGCCTTAGCTTTGCGTAAAAAATATCCCCTCATCCGGCATCGTACTTGCAAGTCTGTGCGGGTGCGACACCGGATGAGGGGATGTTTGATATTCAATTCCGTCTCTTTAGAACTCCACCTTAGGTGCTTGTTCGCTTCCTTCGGCGGCTTCAAAGTAGGCACGCTTCTCAAAGCCGAAAAGACCGGCAAGAATGTTTTTGGGGAAGCGGCGGATTGCCGTATTAAAATTCTTCGCCGCATTGTTGAAGTTGGTACGTGCCACGTTGATGCGGTTTTCCGTACCTTCCAACTGGGCTTGGAGCTCCAGGAAGTTCTGGTTGGCTTTCAGGTCGGGATAGTTTTCGGTAATGGCGAGCAGCTTGCCGAGAGCGGAAGTAACCGCGCCCTGTGCCTTTTGGTATTCGGCCAGCTTTTCCGGTGTCAGGTCGTTGGCGTCTACGGTCATCTGGGTGGCCTTGCTACGGGCTTCTACCACACTTTCCAGCGTTTCCTTTTCGTGAGAGGCATATCCTTTGACTGTGTTTACGAGATTCGGTATCAGGTCGGCACGACGTTGATATTGTGTTTCTACGTTAGACCATTGCCCGCTGACGTTTTCGTCCATGGTAACGAGTCCGTTATAACCGCTGACTCCCCAAATGGCGAGAAGGGCTACGACAACAATGATGATAATGGTTGATTTTTTCATACTTCTTTTTTTGTTATTAATGATGCAATCTGAATTGGTTTGTTACAGGAGACGCCCGGCCGTTCCGCTCAGAACCGTGAACCGGCTCCGCCGCCACCGCCCATGCCGCCTCCGAAGCTGCCGCCGCTGAATCCTCCGCCACTGCTGCCGAAGCCGCCGCCTCCGAAAATGACGGGACCGCCGCCACCTCCGCCCCGATAGTTCTCATCGTAAGACTGCTGGCGGCGTACTACCTTATGTCCGCAATTGCGGCAGGTATAGGTGACATCTTCCGTCCGTACTCCGTTGCGGCGTGAGATAAGCACGCTGTTGCTCCGTTGCAGCTTATGCTGGCCGCATTGCGGGCATTTGCTTGCAGCGCGTGTTTTCAGTATTCCTGCCGCGATGGCGATGGCAAAGAACCCCGCAACGGCCAGAATCAATCCTATTGGAGAGCCGCCGTCACTTTCGTCCGGGTCGTTTACCATACTTCCGTCAAGACGGGCGCATACGGCACGAACGCCAGCCACCATACCGGCATCCCAGTTACTGTCTTTCAGGTAAGGAATCATGTCCCGCGTTTGAATGCGTTTGCAAATGGCGTCGGGCAGGTCTCCTTCCAGTCCGTATCCGGTATAGAACTGAATACAGCGCTGGTCGGTTACCAGCAGGATAACCAGTCCGTTATTCTTTCCTTTCTTGCCAACGCCCCATTCGTTGAGCAACCGGTGCGAGAAGTCGAAACAGTCTTCACTGCCGATGGACGGAACAACCGCCACTACGGTTTCAATGCCGGTTTGCTGTTCCAGGGCATAGAGCATGCGGTCTATTTCGTTGCATGCCGAAGTGGAAAGGATACCGGCGGGGTTGCAAACGTAGCGTGTCTTGTCCTGAAGATGTACTTTAGGAATGTTTCCGGTGGTGTAAATCTCTTGTGCCTGCAGGGAAACAAGCATGCACAAGAGGAATGCTATGGAGATAAATCGTTTCATACTTATTGTATTTGTAGGGGCTAAGGTAGGAAAAATCACGTCAACGTATGTATTTCCCTACGAATTTCTTTACATGCTCCGTATATTCCTGCGGATAGTCCTTGTAGGACATGGCATGTGCGGAACCCGGAACAATCCACAGCTCTTTCGGTTCCGGCTTGGCTTCGTAAAGAGGGTAGATCATCCATGTAGGCACATAGGAGTCCGCATCGCCGTGTATAAAGAGCATGGGCAAGGTACACTTCCTGACCTGCTCCAAAGCCGAAGCTTCACGGAAATCCCATCCGTACTCTTGCTTGCAAAGTCGGCTTGCCACATGCAGCAGCGGGAAAGCGGGCAAGCCGTATTGTGCTTTCAGTTCGCCCCGGAATTCATCCCATACGCTGGTATAGCCGCAGTCCTCGACGAAACATTTGATGAACGGTTGCTGGTGTATTCCATGTTCCACTTCGCCGGACACCATCATGGTGGTGGCAGCTCCCATCGAGATGCCGTGCACCACCATTTCCGTACCGCTGCTGCGCATACGGGTGCTGTCGCCTGCGGTCACCGTTTCATTGTTCCTGCCGAAAAGCTCGTCGGCGGTTGCGGTCCATTGCAGTACGTCGAGACGGTCGAGCCAACCCATTTGTATCTCGGCACCCTCGCTTGCGCCATGACCGTGCAGGTCGGGCAGAAGGATGTTGTACTTCAGTTGCCGGTTGTACAGGTAGCCGATGTTGAGCATGCGGATGGAGTTGTCGGTATAGCCGTGCACAATGACGGCCGTTTTACGGGTGGGTTCGGCGGCGGCTACATACAGTGCATGCAGGGTTTCACCCCGGTCGTTCTTTATATAGAAGTCGCGCAGCGCCCCTGCCGTCTGCAGGCTGTCCACCCACGGCTTCAGCTCGGGATATTGCCCGAACATGTATTCGTAGGAAGCCTGGCTGTTGCGGGAGCGTGTAATCAGTTCATCCGGGTTCAGCGCATGCCCCAGCATATAGTATCCGCCGCACAACAGGGCGGTACAAAGCGCAGCGAGACCTATGAATGAATATTTCAGTATTTTTTTCATGTTACTTGTTCCAAATTTCCCATGCGGCAAAGGCTTGCAGCAGCAACATTTCAAGTCCGTTCTTGGTGACGGCTCCCTGCGCTTTGCCTTTCTTCATGAAGAGTGTTTCATTTGGATTATACAACAAATCGTAGAGCAAATGGTTGGGAGTAAGCAGTTCGTAGGGTATGTCCGGGCAGAAATCCACTTTGGGGAACATGCCCACGGGCGTACAGTTTACGATGACCGTATGTCCGGCCATGATTTCGGGAGTCAGCTCCCCGTAGGTCAGGAACTTGTCGTCCTTTTTGGTACGTGACACGAAAGTGCTTTCTATTCCTAAATTCTCCAGGCCGCGATATACGGCTTTGGATGCACCGCCTGTGCCCAGGATAAGCGCTTTCTTGTGCTGGGGTTGCAGCAGGGGTTCGATGGATTGCGTAAATCCGATGATGTCCGAGTTGCAGCCTATCAGCTTGATTTTGCCTTTGGGAAGGCGGACAATCTTGATAACGTTGACCGCACCAATCTTGGCGGTGTCCTTATCCAGTTCGTCGAGGTAGGGTATAACCTGTTCTTTATAGGGAATGGTTACATTGAGTCCACAGAGATTGGGGTTTTCTTCAATCACTTCCATGAAGTCTTCGATGCGGGGAATCTCGAAGTTCACATATTCGGCGTCAATGTTCTCTGCTTTAAATTTCTCGTTGAAGTAGCCGATGGAGAACGAATGTTTCAGCGGGTAACCGATTAAACCGTATTTCTGCATATCCAAAATGTGTTAAAGGGGGAATATAAGTGACTATTTCTTAGCAATGTATAAGGTGCATATTCCGAAAGTCAATCGCTTGAAGCGTACCTCGCTGAACCCTGCCTTGCGGATTACTCCCTGCATGATTTCGCCTTGCGGAAAGGCGCGGATGCTTTGGGGCAGATAGGTGTAGGCGCTGTTGTCTTTCGAAATGAACTTGCCGAGCAGCGGGATGACGGCTTTGGAGTAGACGGTAAAGAGTTGTTTCATCGGGAAGCGGTCCGGCGTGGAGAGCTCCAGAATGACGAGATGTCCGCCGGGTACGAGTACGCGGCACATTTCGGACAATCCTTTATCCAGTCCGTCAAAGTTACGGATGCCGAACGCCACGGTCACGGCATCGAAGCTTTCATCGACAAACGAGAGAGAGGTGCAGTCCTCCCGGACAAAGGAAATCCTGTCCGAGAGGTGCGCCTGTTTTACTTTTTCACGTCCCACATTCATCATGCCTTCGGATATGTCGGTCCCGATGAGCATATCGGGCTGCAATTCGCGGCAGGCAAGTATGGCAAAGTCTCCGGTTCCGGTCGCTACGTCCATGATGCGCCGGGGGCTGAAAGGGCGGAGCGTGTCAATCGCCTTCTTGCGCCAGCTGCGGTCTATGCCCATCGACAGGGTATGGTTCAGCTTGTCGTAAGCGGGGGCGATGTTGTCGAACATCTCTTCAACCTGTTCGCTCTTCTTGCCGTCGTTGCCGTAAGGCTTGATGTGTTCTTGGGGGTATTCCATCCGTCAATCGTTACTTTAAGTACTCCGTTACGTTCTTTTCAATACGTTCGGCGATGTTGCTTGTGTCCTCTTTAACAAACTTCTCGCCGGTGATGTGCTCGTACAGCTCGATGTAACGTTCGCTGATGGAAGTCACGATTTCGTCGGTCATTTCCGGAACCTGCTGTCCCTCTTTGCCCTGAAAACCGTTGTCCATTAGCCATTCGCGCACGAATTCCTTTGAAAGCTGCTTTTGCGGTTCGCCTTTGGCAAAGCGTTCTTCGTAGCCTTCGGAGTAGAAATAGCGGCTGGAGTCCGGTGTGTGGATTTCGTCCATCAGGTAGATAGTGCCGTTGTGCTTGCCGAATTCGTACTTGGTGTCGACGAGAATCAGGCCGCGTTCTGCAGCGATTTCCGTACCGCGTTTGAAGAGCGCCATTGTATATTTTTCCAGAATTGCATACTCTTCGGGAGTGGCCAGGCCTTTGGCAAGAATCTCCTCTTTGGAGATGTCGGCGTCATGCTCGCCGATTTCGGCTTTTGTGGTCGGGGTGATGATGGGTTCGGGGAATTTCTGGTTCTCCTTCATGCCTTCGGGCAGCTTTACGCCGCAGATTTCGCGGACACCGCTCTTGTAGGCGCGCCATGCACTGCCGCAGAGATAGCCGCGTACAATCATCTCAACCGGGAAGCCTTCGCACATTACGCCCACGGTTACCATAGGGTCGGGGGTGGCTGTTTTCCAGTTGGGGCAGATGTCGGTGGTGGCATCGAGGAACTTGGCTGCAATCTGGTTCAGCATCTGTCCTTTGAAAGGAATACCTTTCGGCAATACTACGTCGAAGGCTGAAATGCGGTCGGTAGCGACCATAACTAACTTTTCGCCATTGATGTTGTACACATCGCGCACTTTTCCATGATAGACACTTTGCTGTCCGGGAAAGTTGAAATCTGTTGCTGTTAATGCATTCATTTTAGTGATATTTATGAGTTGGATATTTACTGTCTAAGCCGGGAGTTGCTGTCCGGCGGCTTGTTCTGCTTTCCGTTTCTCCCGTTCGGCTTTCGCTTCTTTGTCAAACTTTTCGTAGGCTTCCACAATCTGAGTAACCAGTTTGTGGCGTACAATGTCTTTTTTGTTCAGCTCGATGAAGCTGATTCCTTTCACGCCCTTCAGGATGCGGAGCGCTTGCACCAGTCCGGAAGTCTGTGACTGGGGAAGGTCGATTTGCGTCATATCCCCCGTTACAATCATTTTGGTATTCATGCCCATACGGGTGAGGAACATCTTTATCTGTTGGGTGGTGGTGTTTTGCGCTTCATCCAGAATTACTACGGCATCGTTCAGCGTGCGTCCGCGCATGAAAGCGAGGGGGGCAATCTGAATGATGTTCAGCTCCATATACTCTTTCAGTTTGGCGGCGGGAACCATGTCCTGCAAGGCGTCGTAAAGCGGTTGCAGGTACGGGTCTATCTTGTCCTTCATGTCGCCGGGCAGGAAACCGAGTTTCTCTCCGGCCTCTACGGCGGGACGGCTGAGGATTATTTTCTTTATCTCCTTGTTCTTCAACGCGCGTACGGCAAGGGCGATGGCCGTATAGGTCTTGCCCGACCCGGCAGGGCCTATGGCAAATACCATGTCGTTCCTGCTAAATGCCTCTACCAGTTTCAACTGGTTTTCGCTGCGCGGAATAATGGGCTTTCCCGTTACGCTGAACACGATGACATTGCCCGACTTCTCAGCCTGCGGGGCGTTCCCTTTGACGATATCGATGATGACTTCCTCTTTCAGAGAATTATATTCGGCACAATATTTTTCGAGTTTGGTGATGTTTTCTTCAAACGCGCACATCTCCTCTTCATCTCCCAGCACTTTGATGACATTGCCGCGGGCAACGATGCGGAGTTTGGGATACAAAGCTTTTATTAGTTGCATATTGGCGTTGTTTACGCCGTAAAAGATAACCGGGTCGATATCCTCAAGAACAATCAGTTTTTCTATCATCGATATGTTTTAAAGTTCAATTCTTTTTTTCAGGTAAAACGTTTTGCAAATGTAGTGAAACGTTTGAATACTTGGACGGTTCTGCGTGTTATTTTTTTGCACCGGCTTGCATGGCGGCATCCCTTTGTTGTCATTGTTTATTCAAAATAGAGTATTGTTCCGCCATCGGAGTCTGCGTATTTCCGCAGGAGTTCCTGTATCATTCCGGCGGCTTCCGCCAGCCCTTCGCGTCCGTTGTATCCGTTGACTATGGCAAGGATACGCCGGGTTTCGAGTCCCATTTTGGTACGTTCGTTGTCGCTGGTGGGAGTGCCTATGCCGCCTGCCCGGTCGCGGTAGACGGGAAGCCCCTCAATGTTCAGCGTTCCGCGCCCGATGCCTTCGAAGGGCTCTTCCGCACGTCCGATGCCGAGTTCAAGGCTGTCTCCCTGTATCTTGTCCGCATCGAAGCCGCCGATGGAATATCCGGTGCGGAGCGATACGAGGTTGACGAGGTCTACCAGCGTGTCGATTTGGTACAGTTCGAGTCCCCGCATAAGACGGCGGCGCAATGCTTCGGCGGAAGGACGGTAACGGCTGGGATCTTTGCCGCAACGCTTGTAGGCTTCGCGGGTGGCGGCGATGGCGGGTTGCTGTTTGATGCTTTCCGCGGTTTCACCGGCTCTCAGTTCGCGGGTGAAAGCGTCGATTTCCCGCCACAGCTCTGCGTTGTGTGCGGAGTTGGTTACTTGCGCCATGACGGCAACGCCCTGAAAGGCGGGGCAGAGGCGCTTAATCTCTTCGGATAAGGTGATGTGGTACATGAGGCTTTTCATTGTGTATGGTTTACTGTCGGTTCGTCGTGGATAAACTTGGAATTTAACGGCGTTAAACTTCAGGTTTAATCCTAATGAACCCGGAGTTTAATAGGATTAAACTCGAAGTTTATTGTGGATAAATAAAAATAAACTAAGTGTGGGATAGATCTGGCACAGGCAGGTTTGCAGTATCACCCGCCTGTACTTCTCCGGTCACCATTCGTATCTTTCCTCAAAGCTGTCGTATATGGGACGTAACTCCGGGCAAAGGGCACGGAAAACGGATGCAATCTCCGCCTGTTCTGCGGGTGAGATAAGTCTCTTGCCTTTGCGGCTGGCAAAGTAATAGCTGCGGCAGGTGAAGCAGTTCTGTACACATCTTCTGACTTCGCTTACGATTCTGCTGGGCACGGCATCGAACATCCGGGACATTCCGCAGGCATAACGCTTGAGGTCGGAGCTACGGTAGAAGGTACAGCCGCCCTTGCCATGCAGCGAAGCAATGTAGCGCGGGTCTATGGCGGTTATGATATTGCTTGCGTATTGCGATGTCTTCATCGGAAGCTCCGTTATCAGGGCATGCAGGCATCCCGAACGTTGCGGACACTGCCCGTCTGTGGCAAAACAATGGGCATATTCGAAAGGAATGTCTTCCCGGTTTTGTTTCATATCATTGGAGGTATTGGTTTGTTCGTATAATGTGAGTCGAGAATTAGAGTTGCTTCAACTTATCGGCACGGTACAAAAGTAGCCATAAACTGCAACTCTTTCAAATATAGGCGTTACTTTCTTTCTTCCTTTTCCTGTCTGTTCAACATAATTCCCGACAGGATACGTCCCGACTTGATGCCCAGACGCCGTGCCGAGAAAAAGTCCTCATGCTGCCGGTAGGTACAGATGCCTGCATTCTCTATCTGCCGGGGCGGCACTCCGAAGTCGGAGAGTTGCAAACGGTTGGCTGCCCACAAATCTATATGGTATTTGTGCGTTTCGGGCTTCCATACGGATATGTATTCCATCGGGAAATTTTCGGTGCGAAACGCTTCATATACCTCATCGCCCACCTCGAACGAGTCGAGGGAGATGCCCGGGCCTATGCAGGCAATGACATCCGTTCCCTCTGTTCCGTAGGCAGACTGCATCCGGTGAAGGGTTTTGACAAGAATGCGGTTTACCGTTCCCCGCCAGCCTGCATGGACTGCAGCAACAATGCGGCGTTGCCTGTCATATAATAATACGGGAATGCAATCGGCAGTGGAGATGCAGATGCAGCAGCCGGGCATGCGGGTAATGAGTGCATCGATGCCTTGCAGCATGGCTTGCCGTTCGCTATGCGTTGCGTTCAGATAGGTATCGTCGATGATGAGGGAATCGGTGCCGTGGGTCTGAAAGGGGATGATAAGTTCTTGGGGGTGCACAGGCAGGGCGGTGCATAACAGTTCCCGGTTTTTGCGTACGCAATCCGCATCGTCTCCGGTATAAGGAGTGCAGTTGAAAGAAGCATAGTTGCCGGTGCTGCATCCGCCATGCCGGGTGGTTACAAAACAAGAAATGTCGGGATATGGGGCAAGTACCTCATATCCCAACATTCTTTTATCTTTTGTGAGAGGAATCATTTTCTGTCATCCTCCCAATCCTCTTCCTCGTATTCAAAGTCTTCAAGGTCCTCGATGTCCTCGTCGTCAACGTATTCGTAGCTGAGGTCTTCGTCCTCGCCTTCGTCTTTCAGTTCTTCTTTCAGGTGGCTCATGTCTTTGGCGCGGTGGGCAATGCTTTCAATCTTGCTTTCTATCTTGTTGCTTTCCTTGTTCAGCTCTTCCCATAGCATATCTTTCAGTGTGGAGATGCCCAGACCGGAAATGGCCGAAATGAATACGTGCGGAATGCTTTCGGGCAGTGTAGGCTCTATCTCGTCCATCAACTCCTGATCCAGCATATCGCATTTCGTAATGGCAAGCACACGCTGCTTGTCCAGCATTTCGGGATTGAAAGTACGCAATTCGTTCAGCAGAATTTCATATTCCTTACGGATGTCGTCGCTGTCGGCAGGAACCATGAACAGCAACAGTGAGTTGCGTTCGATGTGGCGCAGAAAACGGAGTCCCAGACCTTTGCCTGCACTTGCCCCTTCGATGATGCCGGGAATGTCCGCCATAACGAATGACTTTCCGTCGCGATAGGACACGATACCCAGATTGGGCTCCAATGTAGTGAAGGGATAGTTGGCGATTTTCGGTTTTGCCGAAGACACAGCCGAGAGCAGTGTCGACTTTCCGGCATTGGGGAAGCCTACCAGACCGACGTCCGCCAGCAGTTTCAGCTCCATGATAACCGTCATTTCCTGCATCGGTTCGCCCGGCTGTGCGAAGCGGGGAGCCTGACGGGTGGCGGTTTTGAAGTGCCAGTTACCCAGTCCGCCGCGTCCGCCTTTCAGCAGAATGACTTCCTGACCGTGCTCGGTTACATCGCATATGTATTCACCGGTTTCGGCATTGTACACTACCGTGCCGCAGGGCACTTCGATGATTTTATCCTCTCCGTCCTTGCCGAAACTGCGGTTCTTGGAGCCCGACTCGCCGTGGCCTGCCATGATGTGGCGGTCGTAGCGCAGGTGCAGCAGGGTCCAGTAGTTACGGTTGCCGCGGAGAATCACGTGGCCGCCTCGTCCTCCGTCACCTCCGTCGGGGCCGCCATTGGGAATGTATTTTTCACGCCGCATGTGCGTGGAGCCTCGACCGCCCTTACCGGAGCGGCAATAGATTTTTACGTAGTCAACAAAATTCGATTCAGCCATATTCTTTTTACTTTTTAGGTTTCTTTATTGTTACTGTCGGGATAACAGGCGCAAAATTAGTGATTTCAAGCGATATGCTCAAATTTGGGTTGTGATTTGTTAGGTTGGATGGATTGATAACGTTATTTTTGTTCATTGATTTACATCCTAATACAATAATCTTAATGAGTGAACTGAGAACGATTCCCAATATAGGTGCCTGCACGGAGCAGGACCTGATACTGATGGGGTATACCACTATCGCCTCATTGCGTGGCAAGAGCGCCGAAGAACTTTATGCCGAGGAGTGCCGGTTGCGCGGTTGCACTCTTGACCGCTGCCAGTTGTATCTTTATCGTGCCGTGGAATACTTTGTAAACACCGGGAATCCCGACCCGATGAAGTGCAAGTGGTGGTTCTGGAAAGATGACTTTGTTGAGCTTCTCCCTGCGGTGCGGTTTGCGTGGAGTGTGCTTCTTTTCCGCTGGAATGCGGCGGATGCAGGAAAATAAAAGGAAAAGTATTCTGGTTGCGGTATACGGGTGATGATGTCTGCCGCATTTATGACTGCTGCCGCACCAAGAGGAAAAAGAATTGCGGTGATTGTCCGGACTTGCCTTGCGGGTATTTTGTAAAAGACCCCACTGTTTCGGATGAACAGAACGAGGCGAATCTATGTAAAATGGTGGAACGGCTGAGAGCCGATGTAGGAAACAATATAAATTACGCGAACCGCACGGACGAGTAGTCATCCGTAGTGGTCGCGTAATTTGCGTTAAAAATATCTGCTTTAGATATCAAATATTATTTCGCAGCGTCAATTGCTTTGCAAACATCTGCCGTAATAGTATCCAGTTCGCCTATACCTTTAATGTGTGCGTACAGCTTTTCATTCTTATACCAATCGATAAGCGGAGCTGTCTGTGAATGATATACGGTAAGACGTTTCTTGATAGTCTCTTCGTTGTCGTCGGCACGGCCTGATTCCTGTCCGCGCTTGATGAGGCGTTTCATCAGTTCGTCTTCGGGAACGTCAAGGTCCAGCATAACGTTTACGCTTTGTCCGCGTTCGGCAAGCATTTTCTTCAATGCTTCTGCCTGTGCGATAGTACGGGGGAAACCATCGAAAATAACGCCTTTGCTATCCTTGAAGCTGTCCAGTGTGCTTGCCAGGATGTCGATAATCAATTCGTCCGGCAACAGTTGTCCCTGGTCGATGTAGCCTTTGGCTGTCTTGCCCAGCTCAGTGCCGTTCTTGATTTCTGCGCGGAGCACGTCTCCGGTGGAAATGTGGTTGATACCGTACTTCTCTACAATTCTCTCGCTTTGTGTTCCCTTACCTGAACCGGGAGCACCGAAAATTACAATGTTCAACATTTGTTTAGCTATTATTTTTGATTTACAAATTAATACCTTTGCCTTGCTGCCTTTTCCCGGTTTCAGTCTACTACGGTATAGATGTCGGGATAGTTGCGTCCGAATCCGTCATAGTCCAGACCATAGCCCACGATGAAGTCGTTGGGAATGTTCATGGCTACGTATTCGATGTTCAAGTCTACTTTCAACTTGTCGGGTTTCACCAGTAACGAGGCAATGTGAATTTCCTTGGGGCCGCGTGTGCCGAGGGTTTCCAGCAGGCGTTGCATGGTGAGGCCGGTATCTACGATATCTTCGACAATGACAATGGTGCGTCCGGAGATGTCTTCGTTGATGCCGATCACTTCTTTGATTACTCCCGTAGAAGATACTCCCTGATAAGAGGCAAGTTTAACGAAAGAAATCTCACAAGGAATGGTGATGCGCTTCATCAGGTCGGAAGTAAACATGAACGAGCCGTTCAACACGCTTAGGAAAAGCGGATTCTTACCCGCCAAATCGCGGTTGATTTCGTTCGCTACACGGGTTACTTCTTTCAATATGTCCTGTTCCTTAATGGAAACGGTGAACATTTTGTCTTTTATTTGTATGGTATCCATAAATGGGAGTTTTTAGAAAGTTGGCGCAAAAATAGTGATTTTTATTCTACTCCGTGCATCATCTTCTGCAATTTCTTTGAGAGTAGGAAAAGGATAAGCGATGCGGTGGCGGACATTACGACAAATACCATGAAGAAGTCGTACATCGTTTCTATGCGGTAGCCAAGCAGTGTCTTTACTTTTCCGGCTTCGGGATAGAGCCCGCTCAGCGTACCCGCAAACTTGTTGGCTGTGGCCGTGGAGAGGTACCATATACCCATCATCAGCGAAGCAAAGCGGATAGGAGTGAGCTTGTTCACCATGGACAATCCGATAGGCGAAAGGGCAATTTCGCCCATGGTGTGGATGAAATAAAGTCCTGTGAGCCAGATGAGGCTTACCTTGACGCCTGGTTGCACATCCTTTACAGCGAAGCAGATAACGAGATAACCCAAGGAGAGAAGCAGCAAGCCGATGGCCTGTTTGGTGGGAGAGGCGGGTTCCATGCCCCGTTTATTGAGGAAGCCCCATACTCCCGGCATGATGGCTGCCAGTATCACTACGAAGAATGGATTGAATGACTGTATCCAGGAAGCCGGCATTTCCCAGCCGAAGATAACGCGGTCGGTCTGTTCGGAAGCGAAAAGCGTCAGTGAAGCACCTGCCTGTTCGTAGGCTGCCCAGAAGAAGATTACGAAGAAGGCGATGATATAGATGACAAAGATGCGGTCGCGCTCAATCTTCGTAAGCGAGCCTTCCAACAGGATGCTGACAGGAAAGACGATACAGGCGGTGAAGATGCCGATGCTGATCCAGTCGTTGCCGAAACACCAGTAGAAGAAAACGGCAAGCGCTATTGTCAATACTCCCAATAAGAGATAATTACGTTTTTTCTTGCTGTTGTGCGTAGTGGATTGGGCGGCTGTCTTTGTAGCTTGCGGTTGTTCCTTTTTAGCATCGGGAATGATGCCGAGCTGCTTACCGTCGGGACCGATAAGGTATTTATTCTTCTGTGTCTCGAACAATATGACCGTAAAGACGGTGACAATTGCAGCAATCAGAAAGCCCCATTTGAAGTCGTTCGGATTACCGGTTTCGCCAAAATAGCCGCATACCAGCGGGGCAAGGAAAGAGCCTACGTTGACGCCCATATAGAATATGGTATAGGCGGAGTCCAACCGTCTGTCGCCCGGTTCGTACAATTGTCCCACGAGGGAAGATACCGTAGGTTTGAAACATCCGTTTCCCAATATAAGGAAGGTGAGTCCGCCATACATCAGCCAGTGCGACAGTTGGACAGCGTCCAGCATGGAAGCGCTGAAGAACATCAGAAACTGTCCCAATGCCATCATGATGGCTCCCCAGAAGACAGACCGGCGGATGCCCCAGTATTTGTCGGCAATATATCCGCCGATAAGCGGGGTGAGGTAGACCAGTCCGGTGTAGCTGCCGTAGATGGAAGCGGCGTGTTCTTTGTCGAACAACAAGGCCTGTGTCAGGAACAGAATGAAAATAGCCCGCATGCCATAGTAGCTGAAACGTTCTGCGGTACTGGTGGCGAAAATCAGGTAAAGTCCTTTAGGGTGTTTGGATGTGCTCATTGGTTATGTGTTAATTGTCTTTATATGTTTTGAGCCGCAAAAGTAGTTATTATTTTTTGTACCTTTGCTCGTAACTTAAACGAATAAACTGCAATGATAAAAATATTTCCTACCATTCAGATAAAAGAACTGGATGCCTATACGATAGAGAATGAGCCGATTGCTTCCATAGACCTTATGGAGCGTGCTTCGCAGGCTCTGGCAAAAGCCATATCCGAGCGCTGGGGAGTGGAAACTCCTTTTACGGTATTTGCCGGCCCCGGCAACAATGGGGGAGACGCGCTGGCTGTTTCGCGTCTGCTGGCAGAGCAGGGATATCGGGTGGAGGTATATCTCTTTAATACGAAAGGTACTTTGTCTCCGGATTGCGAAACGAACAAGGAACGTTTGGCAAGGGTTTCCGGAATTGATTTTCATGAGATAACCACGCAATTCGTGCCGCCAGTGCTGACAGCGGAGCATGTGGTTGTAGACGGACTGTTCGGCAGCGGACTGAACAAACCCTTGAGCGGTGGTTTCGCTGCGGTAGTGAAATACATCAACTCCTCGCTGGCTACGGTAGTTGCCATTGATGTGCCTTCCGGTTTAATGGGAGAGGACAATACCTATAATATTCAGGCTAATATCATCCGTGCAGACCTGACGCTAAGCTTGCAACTGCCGAAGCTGGCTTTTCTCTTTGCCGAGAACGAGCCGTTTGTGGGTGAGTGGCAGTTGCTGGATATCGGTTTGAGTGAGGAAGCCATTACAGAAAAGGAAACGGATTTTGTGTTGACGGAACACGAGGATATGGCATCGGTGCTGAAGCTACGCGGCAAGTTTGCACATAAAGGAAGCTTCGGACGCGCCTTGTTGATAGCAGGTTCGCAAGGAATGGCGGGAGCGTCGGTGCTTGCGGCACGTGCTTGCCTGCGCTCCGGAGTGGGATTGCTTACGGTTCATATTCCTTTTTGCAATAACTTTATCGTGCAGACTGCCGTACCGGAGGCCATGACGGAAATAGATATAAACGATGTCCGTTTTTCTTGTGCCACTGATACTGATGACTATCAGGCGGTGGGTATCGGTCCGGGATTAGGCAGGGCGGAAGATACCGAAGCTGCTTTACTGGATCAGATAGATTCTTGCCAGACGCCCATGATAGTGGATGCCGATGCGTTGAACCTGTTGGGCGAGCATCGCAGTTACATCGGTCGTTTGCCCAAAGGTAGCATTCTCACTCCGCATCCCAAAGAATTGGAACGGTTGGTCGGGAAATGTCAGAACTCGTACGAACGTTTGACAAAAGCCCGTGAACTGGCAAAAAGCGCCGGAGTATACATTATATTGAAAGGTGCTTATTCCGTTATTATTGCACCGTCGGGAAAGTGCTGGTTTAATCCTACCGGAAATCCCGGCATGGCGACAGGGGGTAGCGGTGATGTGCTTACGGGTGTCGTATTGGCCTTGCTGGCGCAAGGATACGATGCGGAAACTGCTGCACGTATGGCCGCTTATGTCCATGGACTGGCGGGAGATATTGCTTGCAAGAAGCATGGAGCAATGGGTATGACGGCAGGGGATATTGTTACTTGCTTACCGTTGGCATGGCGGATGCTGGAGGAGAAATTGTAAACTGCATGTTAATGTTGGTATTTCAATATTCTGATGTTTTAAAAACTAATAGATTCGTTTTTTACATTCTTGTAGTAATATGGAAACAACCTTGCTTCAGTTCATATTTAATGTAGCACTTTTCTGCTCTCTTCAAGTCGCGCAATACCTCGGACAGCACCAGCTTCAATGTATCCGAACTGACATCCTGTAACGGACGTCCGTCTTCATCCTCTACTTTCTGGAAGCGTTTCCAACTGACATCGAATGTCGTGCCGTAGCAATGAGCGGAATTTTCGGATGCATTGCCGTTGCGACGGCGCAGACGCTTGACATCGTCTTTTTGTACGCAGTACGGAAGTTACTGTAATCTTGTTCGGATTCAAGCCTTTGGCAGCCAGGGAATCGAGAAAGTTATAACCGATTGTATCGAGCAGGGCAGCCGCTCCCGGAATGAGATACGGGACGGAATGCGTCAAAGAATCAACCGCGTACAAATCATTTGTAGCGATATACTGCAACTTTTCTTTCATCTTTTCCGCTTCCTCGCGCGATGCTAATGGACGGATGCCGATAGCTTGCGCCACATTCAAATGCTTTTCATTCAAATCGCCGAAAGAACGTTTGTAACTGATAACACCCCGTATGTTGTGCGGTTCATTCAGCTTGAGGGACATGTCTTTTTTTCTTACATCCAGCCAGGCAGCAAGTTATTGCCATGCCTGCCAATAAAAACAGGGAAATGAAACGGCTTTTATTATACATAATTAATTCTGAACTTTGTAGAATTGTGTAATTTGTGGTGAAAACTCCTGCAAAGATAGTGTAATCCTATAGAACAATTGGAAGAGTTTGCTGCTTTTTTCCCCTCTTTTTGTACCTTTGCAGCCAAATTCAGGAATAAAAAGAAACGTGCAGCGATATTTTATCTATTTGGCCTACGACGGCACAGCTTATCATGGCTGGCAGATTCAGCCCAACGGTGCAAGTGTGCAGGAGTGTTTGATGAAAGCACTCTCTACCTTGTTGCGGCGTGAAGTGGAGGTGGTGGGTGCCGGACGCACCGATGCCGGTGTACATGCTTCCCTAATGGTGGCACATTTTGATAGTGAAACTCCGTTGGATGTAATATTCATGACGGATAAGCTGAACCGCCTGCTTCCCCCGGATATTTCCGTTTACCGTCTGCGTGCCGTACGTCCCGATGCTCATGCGCGCTTTGATGCCACGGCACGTACATACAAATACTATGTTACTACGGCCAAGATGCCTTTCAATCGTCAGTATCGTTGCCGTCTGTTCCAGACTCCGGACTTTGAACGGATGAACGAAGCTGCCCGGACTTTGTTTGAATATACGGATTTTACCAGTTTCAGCAAGTTGCATACCGATGTCAAAACCAATAATTGCAAGATAATGCACGCTGCCTGGACGCAGGTAGATGAAGTGACCTGGGTATTTACCATTCAGGCCGACCGTTTTCTGCGGAACATGGTACGTGCTGTAGTGGGCACATTGCTCGAAGTCGGCAGGGGTAAACTTACCATCGGGGGCTTTCGCCGGGTTATCGAACAAAAAGACCGGTGCCGTGCAGGAACTTCCGTTCCCGGTAACGCTTTGTTCCTTGTAGATGTTGCCTATCCTGAAGAAACTTTTATTAGCGGTTAGTGGTTAGTGATTAGTAGTTAGTGATAAGTGATTACTTTTACTCTTTCTCTTCTTGTAATATAACTAATTCATAACTTATAACTCATAATTCATAGCTAAAATCAATGTGGTTATTATTAGCCTTTCTCTCGGCAGCCTTGCTGGGATTTTATGATGCTTTCAAGAAGCAGGCGCTCAAAGACAATGCCGTGCTTCCGGTCTTGTTTTTGAATACGGTATTTTCCAGTTTAATATTTCTTCCGTTTATTCTGGTATCGTGTTTTGCTCCTGCTGTGTTGGGAGGTACGATGTTTGATGTTCCTGTAGTGGGATGGGGTGTGCATAAATTTATCATCATCAAATCTTTCATCGTTCTTTCCTCGTGGATATTCGGATATTTCGGAATGAAGCACTTGCCGCTTACCATTGTAGGCCCGATTAATGCAACGCGTCCGGTAATGGTACTTGTGGGAGCCATGCTTGTATTCGGCGAGCGGCTCAATCTGTATCAATGGATAGGTGTGATGTTGGCAGTCCTGTCGTTCTTTATGTTAAGCCGTTCCGGTAAGAAAGAGGGTATCGACTTCAAGCACAATAAATGGATTCTCTTTATTGTACTGGCGGCCGTGACGGGTGCTGTCAGCGGATTATACGACAAGTATCTGATGAAGCAGCTGCCGCCTATGGTGGTGCAGTCATGGTACAACATCTATCAGGTGTTTATCATGTGTCCCATTATCCTGTTGCTGTGGTATCCCAAGAGAAAGGAAAGTACACCGTTCCGTTGGGATTGGACTATCATCGGTATATCCGTCTTTCTTTGTGCAGCAGACTTTGTGTATTTCTATGCCTTGAGTTATGAGGATTCCATGATTTCTATCGTATCTATGGTACGACGTGGCAGTGTGGTTGTTTCTTTCCTGTTTGGCGCCCTTTTCTTCCGTGAAAAAGAATTTAAAAAGCAAGGCGGTAGACCTCATTTTGGTGCTGATTGGAATGTTCTTCCTATATTTGGGGAGCAAATAAGGCTTATAATATGCTGTAGACGTGATTTCTCTGTAAATTAGCTACTTATAAAAAGGAGTAAAAGTTAAAAACTCCGGTAAATGGTGCTGTTTTTGTCTGTTTTTCCTATATTTGTTTTACAAATGTTTTACAAAATAAAGGCACTTGGAAAAACGCCTGAAAAGTGCTTGTTGAAAAATTCACACATTCAAGTATGGCAACAGTAGCATGGGTGGTGATGAGACACCATAAAAAAGATGATGGTACGTATAATCCTAAGGTTCGCATCTCTCATAACAGGACCTCTTCTTACATATCAACTCCGATTTATACGGAAATGGTAAAGTTCAAGAGAGGTTCTTCTACCGGGATAGTCACTTCCGAATCAATTAAAGAGGAATTGGATACGATAGTTAGTGAATACAGAAGGATAATAAATTCTAATCCTTCCGCAGTAATTGCTTGTGAAACGTCAAGGGATATTCTGGAACTGATACGCAGAAGAAATGAAAATCGGGATTTTGATTTCATTAAATATGCCCGCGGAATAATAGAGTCCATTCTAATGAGGGAACCCGTTCCATCAAGACTACGGGTATAAATTCTTTGTGTCATTTTTTGGCTTACAAAGGTATGAAAGAGTTGAGTATTCATAAGCTTACATCATTTTTTCTGCGTGAATACGAATCATGGTTGCGTACCGATAGGGTAATTCGGGTAAAAGCAGCGTCATGGCACGAAAGCGAGTATAAAGACATAAAGAAAAAAGGCTCTCAATGATACCGGTATTCATTCCTACATGGGAATCATACAATCCATATTTAATAAAGCCCTGTTAGAATTCAACGACTACGAGATAGGCGATATTGTTATTTCCAATAATCCGTTTAAGGCTTACACTATACCACAAGTCTTGTTGCCTAAGAAAAGGGCTGTCGATGTTGATGTGATAAGGAAGATATACGGGTATTCTTCGACGAAGGAAAACATTCAATTCACCCGTGATATATATATACTCTCTTTTATGCTTGCCGGGATGAATGTAGCTGATATGTTTAATTGCGAAATAAAGAACGGTCATGTCGAATATGAACGTCAGAAAACGAAGGGAAGACGGAAAGACCAGGCTTTTATTTCCGTATATGTACATCCTCTGGCTATGGATATTATCCAGAAGTACGACAATGGAACCGGAAAGAATATTTTTGATGCTGTCGGCAAGTATGGGGACGCGAGAAACGTGACTAAGGCTGTACATCGTGGTTTGAAAAAAATATGTGCTGATTTGGGAATTGATTATGTCCAATTCTATTCAGCCCGCCATTCGTTCGCGACCATTGCCCGTAATGAGTGCGGGTTTGGAAAGGATGATATAGCCGTATGCTTGAATCACTCTTCCCGTCAGAGCGTTACGGATAGCTACATAAAGGAAGATTATTCAATAATAGAAAAAGTTGTAAGAAAGGTAATAGGTTTTGTGTTCGATGAAAAAGAGTGAATGCGGTTGTTTGAGTTCCCGAATAACTGTGTCAGTTATAGCATAAAAAATAATCTTGGTAGAGTATAAAGGATAATTATTAACTAATATAAGAGTGAATTATGAAACCGCTAACTGTTATTATTGAGAAAGCAGAAAACAATTACTCTGCTTATCTTCAAGAGGTGGACGGTATTGTGGCAACTGGAAAGACCGTCGATGAAATTAAAGCGGGCATCATCAACTCTATCAATGTATTAATAGAAGATTGTAGGGAATTTGGTGGTGTTGTTCCTGCTGAACTTAAAGAAGATTATGAACTGACATTCAAAATGGATGTAAAATCAATGTTGCAATTTTATGCCGGGATATTTACAAAGGCCGGGTTGGAACGTATTACCGGCATAAATCAAAAACAATTATGGCATTATGCATCTGGAACACGAAATCCTCGTCCAGAGCAAGTATTAAAAATAGAAACAGCGCTTCACAAATTAGGTGAAGAATTATTGGCTATAAATTTATGATGCTGTTCTCTTTTCGTTTCTAACAAGTAAGGTCGCCTTAACAGGTGGCCTTTTATTTTTGAATAAAATCTATTTTGCAATTCAATGCTTTCGCTATTTTGGCAAGGGTGTCTATCTCCGTGTTGTATTTTCCAGCTTCTATGTTGGCTATATTTTTGGAAGTAATTCCGGTTAATTCGGAGAGTTGCATTTGTGACAACCCTTTTTCTTTACGGGTTTCAGCAATTCTCCTACCTATGCGTTCTCTTTCATTTTCGGGCGATTCTCTAATCATATCTCCTTCTCCTCGCAGTAGCCATTCTGCGGAAATTTCAGGAAAAGTTTTAAGTGTTAGCAATATTACGTTGATACTAATACCTCTTGTACTATATAATTGGCAATTTAGAGTAGTTTGTGCTATGCCAATCTGCTTGCTAAAATCAAGAATAGAGGACTTCTTAATTTTAATAAGTTCTTTAAATCGCTCTGTCACTGTGTTTTCCATATAATTTATTATTTTTATCAATTCTAAATATACCATTTGGAGTATATTTTTCCTCTTTTAATGCGAGAAATTACTTCAAATGAAATATATTTGTAGTCGAAAAGCAAATATAATCGCTTTTTCAATGAAAAACAGTGATTGAAAAATAGCTGTACGCCTATTTATATCATCTGTCAACATTTTTAGTTGCGAATATAGTGCAGTTATTTAAAAAATCCAAGAAATGGTGCATTTCGATTAGTGGTGTTTTCGTAATGCGTATAGCAAGAGAATTTTTAAATCAGATAAGTCTCACGGAGTAAAGCCAAACACCACATTAGGTTTGAAACGTGGGGCTTTTTTATTTGTAGCAAAGGTTATGGGAGCACTGGATCCGATAGTTGAATATTCCCAACGTTTGGGGATGGAATTTGGGTTAAAGATAGCCATAAATGAGTACAAGTCGTTGCTTGGGGATAAGAGCATTGTTTTGTCAAAGGCCGAAGCTGAAAAACAGTTCAGTGCGGATATAATAACCTCTCTTGTAAAACGTGGCCTTTTGCAGGATTATCAATTCGGTGTTGATGAAACGGAAGACGAGGACGGGAACCTGATAAAGAAGCCCAAGGGTCGCATCTATTACAGAAGAATTGACATTCTCGAAGCTATGGAGAAGGGAAATGTCCTAAAGGGACTGGCCGAATTAAGAGCCACGAGCTATAGGTTGAAAGAGAACAGTGACCGTGCAAAGCGTAAAAGTTGATTAGTGTTTTATTTGTTTGTGTGAATCATTTCGGGTGGTCTGGGAAGATAGCCCGTTTTAGTTGAAGTTTAATCAATAATAATATAAATATGAAAAAGAAATTTACTCCTGAAAATATTCAGGAACTTAAAGAGAATCAGGTATTTGTGTTTGGCAGTAACATGAACGGCAACCATGCAGGTGGAGCAGCCAGGTTAGCAGTTGAGAAATTCGGTGCAATCATGGGACAAGCCGAAGGATTACAAGGGCAATCCTATGCTATTCCTACGCTGGATAAAGATATGGAGAAAGTCACGGAAGAAGAATTGATAACCTATTTGGGTAACTTACGGAATTTTGCCAACAAACATCCTGAAAAAGAGTTTCTTCTTACTGCCATTGGGACGGGAATAGCGGGGTTTGATACAAATTATATGGCATATATGGTTCTCAGAGCAAACCTTCCTGGTAATGTTACTATCCCGGAAGAATTCGGTAAAATAAAAGGGTTCAAAGGCTTCAATCCTGATATGACTTGTAGAGATTTTAAATATGAAGAGGGAAAAGATTACGAAGAACAAGGTGATATAAGCGCTTGTAGTAATGGTTTCCATTACTGTCTTCATCCCTTGGATGTATTCGGTTATTATCCCCCTGCAAACATTGGTATGAACAAGTTCCATGAAGTTGAAGGAAGTGGGGATATGGATGTTGATACAGATGATACCAAAATTGCTTGCTCAAACATCCACATAGGAGCAGAGTTAAGTATTAAAAGCATTGTTGATGCGGCAATCAAGTTTACTTTCAGCAAATGTAAGTGGATAAAGGAAAAGATTGCTACCGGCTACCAAGGCGCTGCATCAGCTACCGGCAACCAAGGCGCTGCATCAGCTACCGGCGACTATGGCGCTGCATCAGCTACCGGCTACCAAGGCGCTGCATCAGCTACCGGCAACCAAGGCGCTGCATCAGCTACCGGCAACCAAGGCGCTGCATCAGCTACCGGCTACCAAGGCGCTGCATCAGCTACCGGCAACCAAGGCGCTGCATCAGCTACCGGCAACCAAGGCGCTGCATCAGCTACCGGCTACCAAGGCGCTGCATCAGCTACCGGCGACTATGGCGCTGCATCAGCTACCGGCTACCAAGGCGCTGCATCAGCTACCGGCAACTATGGCGCTGCATCAGCTACCGGCAACTATGGCGCTGCATCAGCTACCGGCTACCAAGGCGCTGCATCAGCTACCGGCAACTATGGCGCTGCATCAGCTACCGGCAACTATGGCGCTGCATCAGCTACCGGTAAAGAAAGCATAGCCCTTGCTGCTGGAAAGGATTGCAAGGCAAAGGGGGCATTAGGATGCTGGATTGTGCTTACTGAACGTGGAGAATGGGACGGGAGCACTTATCCTATCATCTCAGTCAAAGCGTTCAAAGTGGATGGTAAGTCAATCAAAGAGAATACTTTCTATTCTTTAGTGAATGGAGAAGCTGTGGAGAAGGAAAATAAAAACATCTATGAGCAAAGAATCTAAACAGGACCCGATGATTGATCGTGATGTCCGTAAAAAGGTAAATAATCTTGCTCGTAATCGGTTTAAAGAAATACTGTTGTGCGATTTGGAGTTTGATTTACTGATGTGCAAGTTTGAAGGCTGGAGTATGGAAAGTTATGTTAATGAGCTTAAGCAATTGATTGATGATGTTTATCGGAAAATAGCCAAGAGGAAAAGAAAGAGTATTGATATAGAGAATGAACTTAGATTGAATTTTAATACAGAAAAGGAATAATATGGTCGTTTATATAAGTATTCCGATAACCGGTTTCCCTTTAGCTGAGGCCAAAAGAAAGGCAGAAGCGGTAAAGGTAGAGATTGCAAGTCATGGTCATGATGTGATTACCCCTTTTGATGTATGCCCGGAAGAAGATATGCCTTATTCCTATTACATGGGAAAGGACATCATGGCATTGCTTGAATGTGATGTGGTTTATTTCCTTCATGGGTGGGAGAAGAGTAAAGGTTGTCAGTTGGAATATTCGGCAGCGAGGATTTACGGTAAAAGAACGATGTTTGAAAAGACACAAAGGAAAGATGTGGAGAAGAAGCAGGACAAAGTCGAAGAGCAATCCGTTAAAAGATAAATTGGATAGGATATTCAGCAAGTATATCCGTCTCCGTGATATGCTTCCAGGAACAACAGCGTTCAGGTGTATCAGTTGTGGCAAGATTTATCCGGTAACATATGCTGATTGTGGTCATTACATCAATCGTCAGCATATGTCTACCCGGTATTCTGAAATGAATTGTAATGCCCAATGTAGGAAGTGCAACCGTTTTGACGAGGGAAATATGTCCGGTTACAGGCAGGGCCTGGTTAAGAAATACGGTGAGCAGCGGGTTGTTCTGTTGGAGGCCACCAAGAATGCTGTACGTAAATACAGTGATACGGAATATGAGACATTGATTGCACATTATAAGCAGGAGGTAAGCCGGATGTTGAAAGAGAGAGGGTTAAGAATTTCAGTATTATCAGGATGAAAAAGTGGTAATCTGAGGTGGGCTATGTATTGGCAGTCCGCCTTACTTTCTTTTTATGTAACTCTAAAATTTAAAATATGAAGACAAATCAAATTTTTCAGTACAACGGAAGCTCTATTACCTTTCAAAAAGGTGATAATGTTATGGTGAACGCCACAGAAATGGCTAAGCCATTTAACAAGAGACCGAATGATTTTTTAATTTTAAAATCTACAAATGAACTAACTAATTCATTATCAGCCAAAACGGGAATTCCTGTAACGGACTTAGTTATTGTAAATCAAGGAGGTAACAATCAAGGCACTTGGATGCATGAAGACCTTGCTTTGGTATTTGCACAGTGGCTTTCCCCCGATTTCTATTTGTGGTGTAACGACCGCATCAAAGAGCTTCTCCAATACGGTATGACCGCCACGCAGCCGACCTTAGAACAGATGATAAACAACCCCGACCTTGTTATTAGCCTTGCAACGCAGTTAAAGAGCGAACGTGAGGAAAAGCAAAGAATGGTTTGTGAAAATCAAATCCTCAAAGAACAGAACAAAAACATAATTGAAGAAACCAAACCTGCTGTAACCTTTGCAAACGCATTTAGTGGAGCGAATAGTTCATGCCTTATCGGAGAACTTGCGAAGATTATTAGTCAGAACGGTTATGAAATTGGAGAAAAACGAATGTTCGCATGGCTTCGTGAAAAAGGATATTTAGGTAAGCATGGAGAAAGATATAACGTACCAAATCAGAAATATGTTGAACAAGGATTATTTGTAATCAAGAAAGGGGTCCGTTCTGGAAACAATGGTGTTTTGCATACTACGTTGACTACAAAAGTTAGTGGCAAAGGTCAAGTTTATTTTGTGAACAAATTTCTTAACAGCCTATAAGCTGGTAGATGCAGACTCATTATATATCGTTCATTATCAGCAAGGGCCTGTATGACGAGTACCAGGCTTATTGCAGGCAGAGGGATGTTGCCGTTCCTCTTTGAAGAAGAGGCTGCGTTCTACTCTTCGCAAGACGCTGGACGATATATATAACTTATAGGATATAATGTTTGACAAAATAGTATTCAAAGCCAGAATCAACATAGAGGATACGGATACTATCGTATTGAGGAACTATCTTGAACAATGTACGGAAGGTGATGAGGTATATTATAAATCGACGGCGTATGCAAATTTTGACGGTTGTTTCATCGAGCTGAGAGGTGACCGGTTAAAATGCAAGTGTTCTATCAACAAACTGTATAGCAAAGGCAAGACGGGCAAGCTGGATAACAGCCGTCCCATGACATTTGCAAATGCAGTGAGGACGATAAGGGAGCTTCTGATGAGGCTCTGTGTAAAGGCCGAGGATGCTGTCGTAACATATTACGAAATAGGTCTGACGATGAGGCTGTCACATTCAGCCGATGAATATATACGTATGGTTGAGGATATTGCCGAACGTATCTTGTGGAATGACGCGAATTTCCCGGAAATGCGGCAAAAGACGACGGAAAAGAGTAAGTATTTCCGTAAGGTCTTGAAGATATATGACAAGACCTTTGAAGCCGGTGAGAAAGGACGCAATGTCGGTTCCAATATTCTTCGTATAGAAACTGTGTACCGGCATCAGAATGTACCGCTTCCGGATTTGCTCGGCAATACGTTTCTTGAAAAGATAGGCCGTATCTTCTATAAAGATTGGAGTGAGCTTCGCTTTGTCCGTGAGTTGTCTGCGGTCAAGGGGGTAAAGATTTCACAGTTGGAGAAAGCGCGTGAACTTAACCGTATGGGTGTCTCTCGATACAAGGGAAAGTACAAGCAGCTGTATGCCGCCGGAAAGATTACCAAAAAGCAATGGGAGACCATGCGGACTTTTGCCAACAACTGGCATGTTGAAAAGGCGAAGTTCATAGAGGAAATAAGTGAACTGGAATGCGAGTTCAAGGAAAAACTTTTGACATGCTTCCAGATAGGGCATGTTACACCCTTTAAGAAAAATATGTAACTATCTGATAATCAAATAATTACAGAAAATACAAAAAGCACTATATGGTGCGTTTGTAATATATTGAAAATCATATATTTAAAAGAAAAAAAGATGAGATTTTAACATAAAACGGCAACTTGTCCTATACTGCCCGCAGGGTAGTCGGTACGACTTAAAGGCCAGTTTAATTAATAACTTAAAAAGGAAAGAAAATGAGATGTGAGATTGAAGGCATAATAACAGCGGAGCTGCCGTCCGTAAAAGGAATAACGAATAGTGGGAAAGAGTTCGAGAAGCGTGAATATGTGATTCAGGACTCTGACATATACCACAAGTTTATGAAGTTTGGCATGATAAGCTTTGAGGGTCCGATAGAACAGCCCTTGCAGGTAGGAGAGCACGTCCGGGTTCGGTTTACAGTAGAAGCGCAAGGAAAGTCAAGGCAGGTGGTTCAATGATGTGAGGGCTTACAATGTGGTCAGGTTATGAGAGTTCGTTTTTGCTGGCATACAAGGAATCCAATTACGATACGTCGTATCAGTGAGCGTTTCAGAATAAATGACATGACGATAAACCGTGAGTCTACTGTGAGTCTGAACACAGAGGAATTGGATTTGTTGAGAGAATGTGAGAAAAGGGGCTATGTGCGTATAAGGGAAATAACAGACGTATGATATGGAAGAATTTCAGAAGACTCGTAAGGATTGTATAAATTATGCGAAATGCGGTGTTAAATCAGCTTTTCATTGTCAGAAGTATAGGAACTCTGACCCGGATTGTGAGGGTTGCACCCTCATCTACGGTAACAGGAGATTCGATTCTGAGGGAAAGGAAATGAAGCGTTGTTCCCGTTGTGGCAATTATTATCATCTGAACCTCTTCTATGATTGGACAGTGCGTCGTGGAGATAAGTTATACCATTGCAAGGCTTCCCGTTGCAAGATGTGCATATCAGAGCTGAACAAGAGAAAGAATTACCGTCCGTAATGCTGTTTTCCGGCTCTGTATTCGTTTATAAATGGTTTCGATAGGTAATAGGCGGCAAAAGTAAAATGCCGCCTATTTTTCGTCTTATTTCATAACGAGCCTTATGTGTGGATTCTCTTTGGAAACGAACATTCTTTCTCCGGATGTCCCGTCCCTTTGCTGTATCCTGCAGTTGGGGTCTTTGCAGCTCTCCAGCTCTTCAATGCGTTTTTCCAGCCGTTTTACGTTTTCTTTTAAAAGCAGGATGAATTCTGCCATGTGGTCCAAATATTTTCTAACCTCGCTGTCCAGGTTTGTCAGGTCTTTCTTTTCCATGTTTTTTTGATTTTTTGGGTTGTTCAATTCCCGACCTTTCAATAATGAAAGGTTTACGGGCATGTCAATGGCTCCCGCATGTTGTGCAGGAAAATAAAAAGGGCTTATGGTATTCTTACCACTCTATCTCATAGCTTTCTTTGGAGGATAGCAGCGCCCGGAACTGTGTAATGAAGTGTTTCTGTCCCCGTGCTGTCACCATGACTTCTTCGCGGAATACGTTTTTTTTCTCCGGTGTTGCACAATGTGGATGCTATTCTCATCAGGTGGAGGCTCATTGATTTCTGTGTGGGTTTGTTCTTCCTTGTCCCTCTTTTTTATAAGGTATCCGTTTTTCCTGAGCCATTCACGGAGTTTGTTCCTTCCCTTGCTGAACAGGCTGCTTTGGTTAAGGATGTTGGCTAACTCGCCGATGGTGATGTCGCCTTTGCATGAGAGGAAGCAATCGGCAAACTCGGCTTTGGGCGTGAGATTGGAAATCTGGGCGGATTGTGCGTTTACTTCTTCTTCCAGCAGTTTCACCCGTTCATCCCGCCTCGTGATGGTGTTTTGCGCGATAACAAGGGCACGTGCCATAATCTCTTCGGAAGTATCCCCCTGCTTTGTGGCGATGTAACCGCCAGTCTTGCGGATAGCTGGTAATACTTCGGAAGTTACCCATTTTCGGAACGCTTTCGCTTGCGGTTTACGGCTATCAAGTATTACATCATACAGACCATCTTCGTTTACAAAGTTTGCTTGTTGCTTGCGACCAAGATTATCTGTTATGGGGTGGGTTGAAACAACCCCATCGTCAAGCCTTTGTCTTACATCGTTTGGTCTAAGTTCCAAAATGGAACAGAGGTCTGCCAAACAAAACAAAGGGTTGTTACTTGTACCAGTTGTACGGATTTCACCGAATTGAGGTGAGTTGAAGATTTTAATTTCTTCCATATGTAGTTTGAACAATAAAAAAAGCGTATGTTACCTGCTGTTCAAGTTCACATGGAAACTTTGCGGACATTACTGCTACCGCACAGGACATACGCTAAATATCTTTAGTAACGTACAAGCATAAAAAATGCCCTCCAAATAAATTTTTGTGGGCTACGCTCGCCCATGTGATTTGAACACTGCAAAGTTACTTAATTTTTCTATACTGCCAAACGAAAAAGTATGTTTTTGTTGGCTAATTCTCCGATTGTGATATCGCCTTTGCAGGATAGGAAGCAGTCAGCGAATTCGGCTTTAGGTGTGAGATTAAAGCAAGGACTTTGCCTATTAGATTTGTCAGTGTAAGAGGTCTCCACAAAATTGTGGGCAGCTACTCCTTGTTTGAGTAAGTTTCTTGATAAATTGAAAAAGAGGCTGTAAATAAAAAGGGATGCCTGCACATCCCCACAAAACGGCATTACGCCACTTTCTTATTGTCTACCAAGAAAGAAAAGTATTTGGAATGTTTTGGGTAAATCCGCTTACCGTTTCTTATAATATAGCGACAGAAAATACGAGTTTTGCCGTTTTCATCTTGCATTTGACTTTTCACACTAACACCTCCTCTCCGTTTTGCCTACCGACCTGTATCGGCAGGCTTCAAGCTGCACCCTGTAAAGTACAACTAAAAAAGCCCAAAGCTACAGGACATTGGGCTTAAATGTCTTTTCTCAATGAGAATGGACAAGATAGGTGACGAATTACAGTTCGTCGGGTTGGAGATGTTAGTGCTCCAAATCAAATGCGTTGCAAATATACATATAAATCCTCATTCCGCAATATTTTTGATAGGGATTTTCTTTCACAATAGCATTCTGTTTGCTTATGTTTTTGTTTTGTTCGTTCAATTAATTTTTTGCTCGTAAATAGTGAGAATTGGTGGGAAAATAGCCTTTCTTCATCATATAATAATCAAAGTATCAAAAACGGACAATATAAATAGGCTCTTTTGCATGTAATAATCGAAAAGAGTATAATATGATAGGTGCATTAGTAGGAGCCGCCGCCGGTATTGCCGGTTCTATAATTGGCGGTCGTAAGGCTTCTAAGGCTCAGAAGAAGGCTAGCCGTGCCTTGGATGAGGCGGAGAAGGATAATGAGAATTGGTTTGCCCGCAGATACAATGAAGACTATACGCGTTCTGCAGAGGCTCAGTCAGCCTTGAATAAGGCAAGGGATTACGCTGAGGAACAGTACAGACGTGCGGCCGGGGCCTCGGCAGTGAGCGGTGCTACCGATGAAAGTGTCGCCCAGCAGAAGGCGTTGGGCAATGAGATGATAAGCGCTGTCGCTTCGGACATCGCTTCCCAGGCTACCGCTCGTAAGGATGCTGTTGAATCCCAGTATTTGAATACGAAGAACAACCTTACGAATCAGAGGATTTCCATGTATACTGGGCAGTCACAGAACGCGACGAATGCCGCCGGGAGTGCCATGTCGGCAGGCATGGGTCTCATAGGTGCTGACACTCAGAGTCATTTGAATAGCGGCAAGGGTCTTTTTTTTCAAATTTGTTTAAACGCTGATAACAGTATAATCATGGTAGGATATAAGATAGATTTGAAAAAAAAACAAAAGCGCCGGCGGCTTTATATGATTCCCCGGAAGCGTAGCGCCGGCATCGTCACCGCTTCGCTTCAGCATTGTCTTCTCCGGTTCCGGATGCTGTTTCCTCCGACCGTCCTCAGGCACAGCCTTTGGTTCCTCCGTCCTCTACTTCTCCCGGCTCAGTCGCTTCCGGCAGTTCTACCCCTCCGTCTCCGGTTTCCCTCCCGCAGTCATTTGAGGATATTGTGTCTGTATATACCCGTCCTCCCATATCTCAGGAAGAAGAGGAAAGGCGTAAAAGAGGCGCTTCTGCGGTTGAGGCTGTCGGTCATTTGGGAAATGTCCTGTCTTCTTTGTCCAACTTGATATTCACGGGCAAGGGCGCTCCGTCCCAACGTCTGCCGGTTGTTCCGGACGCCGGCCTGCAGAAGTTTGAGGACCGTGTCTCGGAAAATCGCCGGAGGTATGTTTCCCAGATATTGGCCGGCCGTCAGATGGACGAGGGTAATAAGGCCAGGGCTGCGCAACTTGAATGGCAGCGTCAGAAAGAAGCCGCTGACCGTCAGGAAAAGATAGAGCAAAGGGCGTATGACCTGATGAAGTTCAAAGAGAAAATGACGTTTGAGCAGGCAAGGGAACAGGCGCGTCGTGAGGAAGATGAGGCCCGTCGCAATGAAACGGAACGTCATAACCGGGAGCAGGAATCCATTGGACGGATGAACGCGCAGACATCCAGGGACCGCCTGAACCAACCGGGGAAAAGGCAGGATTACGGTAAATATCACTTTACTACCAGGAAAGGGGTAAAATCCAGGGACTTTGATTTGAATAAGGATGCGGATGTCCTTGCAATGTACCGTGAAGGTGTCCGTGGCGGCATATATCCTGAAATCAAGATGGATAATGTCCGGGGAAAGGTGGATGTAAAGCAGTTGCGCAATTACATCCTGTATAAGTTGGGGAAGCAGTCTCCGACCAAAAGTATTCTGGATATGGAATCCTTGCCGGTAAACGGGCTGGGTTGGGGCAGTAAGAACAATAATAATGAAACAGACTGGTAACTATGAATAAAGACAATTTATCATCATTATATAACGCCTTGATAAGCAAGGGATATTCAACGGAAGATTTGGGAGATGAGAAAACCTTCCGTTCAAAAATGTCGGATAAGGGCAACCGTAAGGCCCTTTATGATTACGTGTCCGGCCGTGGTGATTTCAGGATAGGTAATTATGAAAGCTATGAAAACAGGCTGTCGTCTTCTTTTGCCCGTCCTTCTTCTGCCGCTATGGATGACGAGACGGGTTCCATATCCCGCCAGGTTATTGACGAATACGACAAAAGCGTCGCTGCCGGTGGAGGTGACCCTACAGCAAGGATGTTGCAGCTGATGGATGAGGCGGGGGGCATTCCTGAGAAACAGCCTTCCCTGAAAGAGATGGTGAAAGGGAACCATCTTAAGGAGAGCAATACGGTTCTTCCGGTACTCTCCGGCTATTCCGATAATGTAAGGAGTGAAGAGCGGGATTATACTCCTGTCCGTGTTGAGCCTGTGAAGTATAATCCCAATGCAAATGAAGACAAAGAGATTGAACGTCAGTATACTCCTAAGGATGTTGTTGATGAGGGTGACATTCTCTTGAATTATGAGAAGAGGTTTGGATTGACGGAACGTGGCATGGAGTTGCAGAACGAGCTGGCTGACATTCGGGCGGAAGTTGCATCCCGGTATATTGAGGAGTTCAAGAAAACGCCTGAATACCGGTCTATCGCTGGGGGAAATCATCTTACCAAGGAAGAGAAGGAGAACGCAGACCGCCAGATAAACGAACTGTTCCAACAGAAATACGGAGGGCTTATATCCAATGATATGAAGCCTTACGAGGAAGCCTACAGGCAGGAAATGTTCAACCGTTACGGCTTTAATATAAATGAGGATATCCGGGGGCTTGGAAAGAAGAATACGAAAGAGCAGGTTGAAGAACTGTCTTCGGGCATTGACGATCTTCTTGATAAAAAGCATAAGGAACTGAAAAAACGTTCCGGTAGCGGAAACAATGCCTTTAATGCCATGATGGGCAGTGCATCATATAACAGTGCTACAGCAAGGCAGCGCCAGGAGATAGGGGCGCTTGAATCTGCCCGCAGGCTGTTGGATGAATCCCAGGAGATAATGGAAGAGGCCGGCAAGAAAGGCAAGACTACTTTTGCCGGCGGTTTGGTCAGAGGTGTCCGTGATAAGTTTGACCCGGAAAATTGGCTTCTCAGTTTGGCTGAAATGGCAGATTCCAAATATCTTCTTACTGCGCTTGAAAAATCGGAAAAGGGAGAGGAACTGACGGAAGCGGAAGAGAAACTGCTTGAAGCTTCGGTGGTTAATATGGCTACACAGGCTTATTTCTCCTCTGATTTGGGCAGGGGATACAAGGCAGGGCAGATGTTTGCGGGAACTATTCCCATGATAATTGAATTCGGCTTGCTTCCTGTAGCTTCGGCAGGCAATGCAGTTGCCAGGTCGTTACTGAGATTCGGCATGAAGCGGTTTGGTAAGGGGCAATGAAAAAGGGAGTGTCCAGGTTTGCCACCCGTTTGCTTGGTGATGCGGCTGCTGCTGCCGGCATGACTGCTGCTACGGGCATTCCCCGTATCGTTTCCGGAACGGAAGACCGTTTGATCGGTAACTTTGATTACAGGTTTGATGACGATGGCAATCTGAAAGTGGATAAGGTCGGGGATGTCGGTTTCGGAGAGGCTTTGGCGCGTTCCGCGGGTTCCACGTTCTTTGAGAACCAGTCAGAAATGATATTTAATCCGTTTAGAGGTTGGAATCCTTTCATGAAAGCCGCAGAAAAGGCTTTTCCGGGTGGTATGGATGGGCTCATGCGGCGTGTCTCCAACTCAAAGCCCGGTCAGTTCTATAAAGAGTTGAAAGGTAATCCGGCATTCAGGGAACTTGCCCGGCGCACGCAGTTCAACGGTCTTCCTGAAGAATATTTGGAAGAGGTGTATAATAATCTGGCCAATGTAGCCATGGGTGAAATGTCAGTCGAGGAAGCCCTTAATCTGGATAATAATATTGATACATTTTTGGGTCTTGTGCCGGTTTCCGCAGCATTCGGCCTTTTGGAACCGGGAGTATGGCGGCTGAACGGGCAAGTAACCGTCGTAGGATGAAACGGCTTTCAGAGACTTTTACAGATGAGCAGAAAGCGAAATTCGAGGAACTCAGGCGTCTTTCCAAGGAAGAGGGTAATAAGGATATTCGTGAGTTCATAAAGCTGACAATGGCGGACGGCTCCCTTACCCCGGAAGAGAAGAGGAATGAGATAGAATACGCCTATGAACTGGTCAGGAACAATGCAATGGAAGAAATGTCCCAGGAACAAGATGCCGTAGAGAAATCGGCTGATGATGCTTATGTAGAAGGTTCTGAATCTTCGAATGGGCAGCGCTATTCTTTCGGTAAAGAATATGATGCAGCTGAGCGTGCTTTACGGGAAAGCAATCCGGTTCTGTTTGAGTCTGTCCGTACAATGATGGATGAGGGGGCTTCCATTTCCGGAATCCGTGAAAGGCTGGGGGCTTCCGTTGATGAGAGCGAATGGAATATGGTTTCTGACTATTATAATCAGAAGAGCCGTCTTGATGGCGCTGTGGATGCAGTTGAGGCTGGAATAGATGAAAGCGTTTCGGTCTTTTCCTCCAATCTTGAACCTGCTGTCGTTACCTTGGAAGACGGAACGCAAACTGTTACCACCGCCATGTACAAGGATTCTCCGGTATATGTTACGGCAGATGATGGTACAAATGCCACCATAATGCAGGACGGCGGGAAAAAGCTGGTCCCATCAAAGGAACTGTCCGATGTCCGTACATCCGGTAAGGATGACATTATAAATTCTTACCGTGAACAGCTGCTTGCATCCGGGCAGGCGGATTTGGAAAAGAGTATCAATCACCACCCGCAAACCCGCACGCCTGAGCCGGGTATGCTGATATGGAACGGTGATACGGAGATGCTTGTCTCTTCTGTCGAACAGGACGGAACGGTACATGCTTTCCCTGCCGGTTTTGACAACAGAACAGGGCAAATGGTCCCTAATCAGGGAGCAGGTGAGATTGTAATGTCTTCGGATGAGGCTATGAAGCTTCAGGATGATTACTATGAAAGGCTTTCCGGGCCGGCTTCTTCTGTCCTGCCGGAATCCGGTACGGTCAAGCTTCTTGGTGACGGGAGAAAGGCTGTACAGACAGGTATTTCAAACGACGGTCAGGAAGTTTCGTTTGATATAGTAGGCCGTGACGGCAATGTGGTTGACAGTGATGCCATTCCTGTTTCCGATTATATGTCCCTGTCCGGTTATGTACCGGAAAACGGAGATGCGGTTCCCGTTTCCGAAAGACCTCAGGAAAGTATCAATATGTCAGAAAATAAAACGGGAAATGAAAATTCGTCCTTGGGTGGGTATAGCAAAATGTCAGACAATACGGTGTCCGCTTCCTCTTCGGCTGCCTCTGTGCCTTCTCCGGAAATCCCGGTGGACGATAAAGGCAACCTCCTTTATCATAAGGCACCTTTGGAAACGACTATGGCAGATTTGCAGGACGGCACGTTGAATGATGAGGAGCTGGACGGTTTTATTGCTGCCAACCAGAAAGAGGCAGTGTCAGAGCTGAAGGCTATTTCCGGCAAAGCCCCTAAAATCGGTACCAATAAGGCAAGATATATAGCGGACAGAAATGCCTGGCAGAAGAAGGTTGATGAGGCGCAGTCGAAAGTGGATTATTGGGACCAGGTCAAGGACGCTGTCAAGGAAAGCCGTATACAGCCGGGTGACAGGACAGCGGAGGAGATACTGGCAATGGGGGAACCGTTGGACGGATATGAGCTGGCGGCTCAGATGCTTGCCTCCGGTAAATTGCCTTTATTGCGTGAGGACTATATGCGTGAGACCGGTTTCGGCGGGTCGGAAGCTTCCGGATTGTTCGGCTTGTTCAAATCTGAGTCCGGCGGAGGAATGACTCTGGAAAAAGCAGGGGAAAAACTGATGCTTGCCGACATGGAAGCCGGCACGGGTTTCTTTGACCAGTCTGATGCGAATGCCGGACGCAATGCAATACTGGAAGTCCTTTCTTCTGTCCGTAAGCGTGGTGATTTGATAAATTATATCGCCAATAACCGTAAGGTCATGGCTGACCGTGAGCGTATTGCGGAGCAGGAATATGACGAAACGCTCCGTGAGGCGTGGGCGCAGGATAACTTCGGAATGAGTTATGCAGATTACATGACTTATGAAGAGGTCATTTATGATATTATCAAGGAAAAAGAGATACCGGAAGATGTACTTATTGATTTCTATAATAACTTTGCAGACGAAATAAACAATTTTTATAATGGAAGAGTTGCAAAAGAAGCTTCGGTCAATGACCGACAGGGAAATAGTAGCGGAAGCGAAGATGGCGAAGCGAGTATTGCGCTTCAGAACAGGCTGATAACAATCGAGGAACTGAAAGAGATACCACCCCGGAAATTGATGGGCGTGCTGATAACAAGGGCTTATCTGCACAAGAAAGCACACCGCCCGACAGTGTAGATGCGGATGATGGCGGTACGTCAGTCACGGGTGATATAGCCGAAGAGCGTAAAAAGGTGGATGTTAACCCTACTGATGCGCAAAAGGATGCCGGTAATTACCGGAAAGGTCATGTAAGGATTGACGGTTTTGACATTACCATTGAGAATCCGAAAGGCAGCGGGCGTTCCGGAACGGATGCAGGCGGTAACAGGTGGAGTGTTACCATGAATAATGATTACGGCTACATCCGTGGAACGGAGGGGGTGGATGGCGACCATATTGACGTGTTCTTGTCAGACAACCCCTCCCAGGGCAATGTTTATATTGTAGACCAGATTGACACGGAAACGGGCAAGTTTGACGAGCACAAGGTTATGTATGGATTTGCTTCAATGGATGAGGCTACTTCTGCTTACCTTTCTAACTATTCTCCTGGTTGGCAGGGGCTTGGTGCCATATCCGAGATTTCAAAAGAAGAATTTAAAAGATGGATCTCTTCCTCACACCGAAAAACCAAACCGTTTGTTGAGTACAGGAGTGTAAAGGTTTCTTCCGTTGATGATAGCAATCTTGACAGAATGCAAGGACAAACTGAACGTGAGGGCGGAGAGCTCCCCATACAGACCTCCCAAGAGCCGACGGGAAATGAAAGTGATGCCATAAGATTCCGTGAGGTAGAGGAAAAGGATGGAAGCAAATCCTTGGTAGGACTGCATAATATCAGTGAAGACAAATTGCGTAAAGCCTTAAGGCTTGGCGGTCTGGCTAATCCGAGTGCGGCTGTTATTGACATATCAAAACAGACTCATGAAGGTTATGGTGAAATCTCATTGGTATTGCCTTCTTCTATGATAGACAAGCACACCGGGCGCAATGCCGGAACATGGAGCCAGGACGCATGGACTCCCGTTTATCCCACGATAGAAAGACAGTTCGGGGAAAATGGCGGTGACAGGGCGTCAGAGGATATAATGTCTGTTCCCAAGGAAATGCAGAATGAAACAAGAAAAGGAATAAATGCATGGATGGACGGACGTTCCGGCAGGCAATTGTCATACCTGTATCTGCAAGAACAGGGGAAAGCGCCTGAACTGGTAAAGGTAGAAGCCAAATATCCGGAAAAGCTTCACCGTGAGGTGAAAAGCATTATGGGAGACAATTCATCTTTATATGAGCTTGATAACGGGAAGCAGATGGCGTTGCTTGATCTTTATATCGGCGAAGAATTTTCCGGTGACCAGAAAGCATATGAAGCATCCATACAGGAAAAGATACAGCGTATGGAAGAAAAAATTAAAAAGGGAATAATCCGAAGTCTTTGGTAGTAAAGCGCGCTCAGGAAAATTTGGACAGTCTGTTGGAAAGGGGGTATGATTACCGCCAGTTGTCTGATTTTGTGGAAAACGTCTTAAAGGATGCGAAATATGCCGGATCTGTAAATGATTCGGCCACTTCCCTTAAAGCGGAAGAATATATCACAGATAACGGCCTTCAGAAAGATTTCGACCGTTGGCTTGACGGACTTAATGACCGGTATGAAGTGAAGGAAGTCATATTTGACGGTTTTACTCCTTCAGGTGAAAGAAAGTATATTCCTAATACGCTTGAGAATGTTTCCAGGTTCATGAAAAAAGAGGGGGCTAATGCTGCAACCGGTCTCAGTACTTCGTTCAACAGGTTTGCGGCCGGTCTTTTGAATGCGCATGGTTCGCTAAAGGATATACGTAAGGAAAAGGACAAGCTGACTTCCGAACATTCGGATGTTGATGCTTTTAGAGACAAATGGTCTGATGTATTCTATGATTTGGGAATGAAGCTGCAACCGGATGCACAGGGATATGATGATTACGGCTTGGCCCGTCTTATGGAGGCTGCACAAAGCAACAACCCTCAAAAGTATATCAGGGATGAATATGGAATTGAGTTTTCGGATGCGGATGCCGCTCGGTTGCAGGAAATGATTGATGCCATACGTAATGAATACCCTGCAATGTATTTTGAAACCAAGTTCGAACGTCCTGTTTACCTTAATGAGTTTGCGGCTGCTGTAGTTCCTGAAAGCATATCTCAGGATATGAAAGAAGCGATGGAACGTGCCGGGTTGGAGGTGTTTGTCTATCACGACGGCGATGATTCCAGAAATGGAGCCGTAAAAAAGGCGTCAGAAATTGAAGGTGTTCGTTTCCGCAAAGGAAAATCTCCTGAACCGTTCTCCTCAGCGTCACAACAGGCTCAGCAGGAAATAACAGGACAGGAGTTTTCCAATGACACAAAGGTAGTGGAAGATTTTGGAAATTCTGTAACAGAGTGGGATAATATCGCCCGAACTATGGCAGATTTGTCTAAAAAGCTGAACACTCCGGTCCGTTTGGTACGGGCTATGGACGAATTGCCGGACGGCTTGGCCCGGCGTGCATTGGAAAATGGCCGTAATGTCAAGGGCTGGTATGACACCGGTACGGGGGAAGTGGTTGTATATTTGCCCAACGCCATTGATGCAAATGATGCCAAGGCTACTTTCCTTCATGAGGTTGTCGCACACAAGGGGCTGCGTGAACTGCTGGGAAAAGAGAAGTATGACAGTACGATGGAAAATCTTTACGGCATTCTGCCGAAGGATGTGCAGGATAAACGGGAGCATGCGGATGAAAGGTATTCGGGCAGCATTTCTGTAGCCATGGATGAATATCTGGCGGAACAGGCGGAAAAAGCCGAAACCCCTTCATGGTGGGACCGTGTAATATCCGCAATCCGTGATTTGCTTCGCAAAGCCGGCATAGCCGTTGAGCTCTCCGGTAATGATGTGAAATATCTGCTATGGCGCAGCCGGAAGAAATTGGAGCACGGGGATGTCTTTTCGCAGGCTGAGGATGTTGTAATGAGGCGTAGGCTTCATGTTGGTGAAAGTTCGGCTGCTGCATCCGGCAAAGGGGAGAATATCCGTTTTCGTGAGGGTATCGCTCCTCTGGCGGATCCGGAAAGTACAATCCGCAGTCTGAATGCCCGTATTCGCTCTTTGGAAAAGACGGTAGAGAAATATGAGAATACGGAAGAACTCAGACGCGGTGTTACGGAATTTATCCGCAGGGAGCTTGGAAACGACCTCGTGTCTTTTTTAAATAAGGAAGACTTGAACTCTCTTCTGATGCAGGCCCAGAATGCCAAGACGTCAAAGTCGCTTGAAAGAATAGTGATGAATGTGAAAACCGTTGTACTGAATGCACAGCGCCGTAAATTGCAGCGCACTGTGGATAAGCTTCTGTCATTGCAGGTGCAGGATGTGAATGGAAAGAACATGTCTATAGCGAAAAACGTGGATGACAGCACCCGCCGGATTTTCTCTTTCATGAAAGGGCGCGTTTCAGATTTGAAGTTGTCGGGATTCGAGGATGATATGACCTGGCTGAGACGTGATACCAGGAACCGGCGGGAAGAGATTGCCCGGCTGGAGAAGGCTCTTCCGGATGTCAGGGATGAAGAGGAGCGTTCCCGCATTGAAGCCCGTATAGCTGATATTCAAAAGGATATTGAGGCAAACCGTGAGCGCATTTCCGAGTTGAAAAAGGAATCGGACCTCATAAAAGAGCAGGTGGCGGCTGCCGGTGACATTGACATTTCAGCAGAAATGGACCGCTTGAACGGGAAAATGGATGAGGCGGCTATGGGGAAGCGCTGCGTGGACTCAGGGAGACAGCGAACGCATGGCTGCCTTGAATATCATCCAGGGAGTGATTACGGGCCGGCGGTATGACTCGCAGATTGCGGATATTGAGATAGAGAAACAGAAATTAGTCCTGAACAATTCTTCTTTGTACAAGGAAAGGGTAAAGGAGCCTGACTGGAACAGACGCAGGCTTATTAATGAGCAGATAAACGAGAACCGCCGCAAGCTGGTATCCTATGACCGTTTGATTGGGGATGCCCGCTCCATGCAGGTCAAGCAAATGGAAATGGTCGTTGAGGAACTGAATGAACTTGTTTCCAATGGAAAGAACAGCCTGCTGAGGAAAGTGGAGGAAGAAGCCTCCAGGAAAAAGGCGTTGATAGGCGGGGCGATACGTTCGGTGCAAGGAAAGCGGATTGACATCTTTGATGACAAGGCTAAAAAAAGGAGAATGCCGTAAAGAATCTTCTCTGCTCCGATGGGCAGTTTTGAGTATATGTGCAAGCGTGTGAATACGCAGACATTGGGTAAGGACGGTTTCCTTTACAAACGGTTTGTAGAAGGTTCTGAAGGGTCATGAAAGCTTATGATACGTATGTCCTCGGCATGAAGGACTTGAAGGACCGCTTGAATGCAAAGACCGGTGAGATTTTCGGTAAGGACTTTGCCGGGATTTCTTCTTTGAGTGACAAGGTTATCGAAAATTCAGGAGTTTATGTGTTCCAGTCGGAAGGAGATGAGGGATATGGTGTGAAGTACCAGAAACCTTTGTCCAAGGGGCAGGCTATGTACATATATCAGGTCTGGAAAATGCCGGACGGTCGCACAAAGTTGGAGCTGCAGGGATTTGACGAAGAGTCTGTCGCACAGATTGTAGATTTTATCGGTCCGGAATATGTTAGTTTTGCGGATTGGGTCCAGGAGGAGTTTTTAAAGGAACTCCGTGAAAAATACAATGAGAAGTATGTCGCCATGTACAATACGTCCATGGCCGATATAGAAAATTATATCCCGTTGAAAATCCGTAAGGATGCTATCAGGCAGGAAACGTCTTTGTCTGATGATGGCAGGAAACGGAAAACGTTGGAGGAGAAAGCCGGAAGTCTTATTAACAGGACTTTCAACACGAACAAGGTTGATATAACTTGCAGCGGTTTTGATGTTCTGTGGGAACATGGCAATCAAATGGAAGAGTGGAACGCTTATGCGAGGGTGCGCAGGGATTTGGACTATATCCTTAGCAGTACAACCTTCAGGTTGCAGCTCAACGCTAATGTAAGGGGCAGCTATGAGAATTTCTATGATGCGGCGGAGGTGGCTGCCAAAGCACATCATCCGGATACCCCCAAGTACGGTGACGAGGTTTTGGGCAAACTCTCGAAAGGGCTTGTTGGCGGTAATATCGCCTACCGTATGTCCACAGCGCTGAAGCAGGTGCTTTCCGCTCCGGCTTTTTTGGGGTATTCGCAGCATCCGTCATATTTGAAGTCTCTTGCTGAATCCGCGATACGTTCCGGGAACTCTTTTAAGTGGTGCATGGAAAATATACCATCTTTTTATGAACGTGTATCTTCAGGAACACTCGGTAATGAGAAACTGGATGAAAAGAGCCTTTCAAAATTGCTGGACAAGTATATAGAAATAGGTATGATTCCTAATAAGATGGTTGATGCTATAACGTGTGCTGTCGGTGCGCGCTCTATATATGATTATAAATATGCCCGGTTGAAAAAGTCCGGTTTGTCTGAGGAAGAAGCCCGCAATCAGGCTTTGGTGGAAGCGGATATCTATTATAACGCTACGCAGCAGTCCTCTCATCCGGCATTCTTGTCGCCTATGCAGATGAGCCGGACCTTTACGGACCGGATGCTGACCACTTATCAGAATTCGAATATAGGGTATGTGCGTCGTGTCCTGGCCGCTTTCTATGATTTGACCCGTAGTCTGAAATGGAATGAACTGAAACGGAAATACATTGACATGTATGTGCAGGACGGAATGTCGGAGAAGGATGCTGAGAGCAAGGCGTATGGCCGTTTGCTTAATGAGAACCGGAAGAACGTGGCTGAAATCGTATTGTTCGGCTGGGGGCTGAATCTGTTATGGGAATTGGGCAGCCAGGGTTTGTCCTTGCTTTTTGATGATGATGACAGTGACAGCATGTGGACAAAGGGAATGTCGTTCTTTCTGACTTCTCCGGTCAAGGGGCTTCCCGGAGGAAATCTTCTTGAATCTATTGCAAGCGGCTATGGCATGAATCCTTTTCTTGTATATGACGAGTTGGAGAAGTTTATGAAAGAAGTCAAGTATGCGGTCAATGAATACGGGTTGATTAGCCCTGAAATAGCCTATATGACTTTGTCGAAAGCCTCCCGGTATGCAGGTGTTGATTTGGAAGTCTGGGGGAATGTCTACCTGGGCATGGAAGGGATGTGCCGGGATGGCGGATTTGTTGACGACGGGCTGGTTAATACAATGTATATGTTGAATTTCCCAAAAAGCAACCGTGCGGGAGTTGCGAGATGGCTGTACAAGGACGAGCCTGTCGAGGTCTTTGCGGAGAAGGTGGCACGTGCCAGCAAGTACATCCGCAAGGATAATCCGTTGGAAAGCTGGGTCCCCGGTTCTAAATCTCTAAGTGGAAGAAAGGAAAGGGAGTTTGAGAAGCAATATGAGCGTATACACATGACTGACGAGGAAAGGCGTTTGGATGATGAGATGAAGATTGCTTCCAAAGTCAGACGTAAGCTGAAAGAGCTGGAGGATGATGAGGCTGCTTTGGAATCCTATATCGAGAACCACAAGGAAGAGTATGAAATATATGAGAGGTACTATTGACATCCGCAATGTGCAATAAGCGTGATTACGCTGACTAAGCCGCCAGAATATGGCGGCTCTTTTTTTGCAAATTAAAAAGCCGTTTTCACAAATTCAACCCCTATCTTATGGATTTGCTCCAATATCTGTTCTTCACGCTCCTTTGACGGCTTTTTGAAACCGTTGATGTAATTACGGAGCAGGGTTGCGTTTATGCCTATGAGTTTTGCAAATTCAGACACATTTATTTCTTTATGGGTAAGAAAGAAATATTGTAATTTACTTAATTCTTCTTCCTTTGTTACTTTCATAGGACAGCCGCAGACATTTCTTTCCCGATAGCAATAATGCCTTTCTTGATTTTCTCTATTGTTTCGGTAGTGGGTGTCCAGACACCGTATCTGAAACGGGCAAGTTTTGTCCAGTGCATGCCAATATATTCCGCAAAGTTTTTCATGTCAAGATAAGGAAAACGGGACAGAAGGTGATTTACTTCATTATCATAATTTACAGTCTCTTGTTTGAAAAAGTTAGAGATATGAATATCTTCGTCCAAATCCTCCCAACGTATGCTTCTGCCGTTATCCCATATATAATATTTTTCACGTTGGGACTGGGTAGCACAGAACAACGATGGAAAATTCAAGGCGCTGGCTGTATTCCTCCCCCTTGTCGGTCAAAAATGCAGATACGGTTATCTTCAAACCATAATTTTTTAATGCTATCATTCATAAATCAATCTCATTTGTCGTTAAACACTTCATGCCATGCGGCAATAATATCTTCCTTGTAGAAAACTACGGTATCAACGGCTTTCTTTATGGTTTGGGCTTTGAGTCCGTTATTCTCAACGACAATCACTTCCGGTTCTACTTGAATCTTGGCTGATTTCCCTTGATATTCTATATGAACATGTATCGGCTCATGGTCATTGGGGTAAAAGAAAAAACGGATACCAAATATAAACAACACTGTTGGCATGTCTTATCATTTTTGTAACATTACAAATGTAGGTATTATTTTTGATACCTACAAAGTTCTTATTATTTATTTTTCCATGTCGAAAATATACTTTTTCGTTTGGCAGTATAGAAAGTTTGAGTAACTTTGCAGTGCTACAAGTTGATAGAATAATCTATCTCGCAGGGCAAGCGGTTAATTTGCTCATATTATATATGGGTATTTTTTATGCCCATACTTTAGGATATTGGCGGTTGTCTATACGTAAGTTTTGTGTGCTCTTCGGGGTGGATTATCAACTTGTAGCAGCGTATATGGCAACCGCTTTTTTGTTGCCTTTTCATTCATAAATAAATAACTTTTAAATGCTACAAGTTATGACTGATTTAATCTTATCCAAGAACACGATGAGTTCTCTTGAAATAGCGGAACTCACGGGAAAACAGCACGCTCATATTATGCGTGACATTCGTTCTCTTTTAGAGCAGGGAGTACATGAATCCAATTTTGGATTGATGTATAGAATCAATAAGTTAGGCAATGGAGCCGAAAGGAAAGACCCGTATTACGAACTTACCAAGAAAGGTTGTCTAATCCTGGCATCGGGTTATGACGCCAAACTCCGAGAAAAAATCATTGACCGTTGGGAACAACTCGAAACAGCAAAGCGCAATGGCGCATTCCAAGCACCCCAAAATTACCTTGAAGCACTTGAAGCATTAGTTATATCTGAAAAAGAAAAACAATGTCTACGGGCAGACAACAAAAACAAAGAAGTTCAGATTTCTAACCTCACGCCAAAAGCTGAGTTTGCCGACTGTTTTCTCTCATGCAAAGGAGACATCACAATCGGCGAGTTAGCCAACATCCTTAACCAAAGCTGCCTGTTCAGCAAGGGAAGAAACAAGCTCCGTGAATGGCTCAGGAAAAACGGATACCTTATAAAAAAGAGGGACAAGGAAGAACAAACCCACACAGAAATCAATGAGCCTCCACCTGATGAGAATAGCATCCACATTGTGCAACACCGGAGAAAAAAACGTATTCCGCGAAGAAGTCATGGTGACAGCACGGGGACAGAAACACTTCATTACACAGTTCCGGGCACTGTTATCCTCCAAAGAAAGCTATGAGATAGAGTGGTAAAAATACCATAAGCCCTTTTTATTTTCCTGCAAAACATGCGGGAGCCATTGACATGCCCGTAAACCTTTCATTATTGAAAGGTCGGGAATTGAAGAACCCAAAAATCAAAAAACATGGAAAAGAAAGACCTGACAAACCTGGACAGCGAGGTTAGAAAATATTTGGACCACATGGCAGAATTCATCCTGCTTCTAAAAGAAAACGTAAAACGGCTGGAAAAACGCGTTGAAGAGCTGGAGAGCTGCAAAGACCCCAACAGCAGGATACAGCAAAGGGACGGGACATCCGGAGAAAGATTGTTCGTTTCCAAAGAGAATCCACACATGAGGCTCGTTATGAAATAAGACGAAAAATAGGCGGCATTTTACTTTTGCCGCCTATTACCTCACCGGTGCACACAAACACAAAATTAGAAAGATGACTCATTTTTAGTGTAATCGTCGAAAGAGATATTTCCTGTACTTTTTCTCACAAGTGACGGTTTGGGCATTTCGTCTGAAACAAGTGCTCCAATCATATCGGTCATTAGTATGTCATCATGGTTTCCCCTTCCCTGTATATTCCCATAGCTTCCGTCGGGCCGTTGCTCATAAATGGCCGCCTCTTTATACAGACGCTCGTCAGGGTCTATGATTCTGTCATCTTCAAAAACCACAATGAAGTTGTCCACCATATCCTGTTTGGTCTTAGAATTCGTATGGAATCCTATTTTGGTGTACACCCCGTTCTGAATGTCTTCCGGGTCAGTTGCCGTACGCATATACAGGTTGGAGTATATGTCCTTGATTTTGGAAAGTATGCCTCTGATGTGGTCTCCCTGCTCTATGAATTCGCTTGCTTCCGCTTTCTTTTTGTCATATGTGTTGCTTTCAAAAACCAGCTTGGCATTTTTGTAATACCTGGCAATCTTTACGGCCTTGTATGCAAGGAAGTCGTAACGTATATGCCCGTGCCATCGCGCCACCACTTCCAGCTTCCCGCCTTTGAAGCGGAGCGGCCACCTGTTCATTACGGTGATGCACGACGGGTCCGAGTTCTTGCTTCGTCCGCCTACATCCACTATTACCAGGTACTGGTTGGATGTATTCGATTTGTCTGGATGTTTCCATATCCTGAAAAGCCCGTTCTTGTCTGGGACAAGGCATATTTTCCCTGTCTTCTCTGACTGTGCAATATCTCCGGTGAATATCGGCGTTTTCTGATACTGATTTCGCCTGCAATCAATAATATAGATGTTGAATACCCTGTTTCCTGAGAATTTGAAGCATTCTTCGTCGTCGGAAGGTGCTTCCGATGCCATTGAAGCGTGGTCATGGAATGATTTCCGTTTGTTTATATACCACAATATATGTTCGAGTGTCGCTCCTTTGGTCCATAAGGAATACAGGTATTGCCCGGATTCGCTGTTTTCATCCGGTTCAACCGTATTGTTCTTTTCAGCGATAAGCCTTTCTGCAAATTTCAGCTTTTCAACCTTATTGCTGAAAGAGAGCATATCGTTTTCAATATAGAAAAATGGAATGAAGGCGGCTTTTCTGCTTGATGTCCCTTTTTTGGCAAGCTGGTACTCGTCGTAAAAATATCCGCTCATCCCGTTGGCGGTTGATTCGGACACTTCAATCGTGAGCGGTTTTTCAAGGATATTGGAGTCGATGTTGGTTACTACCTGCTCGGCGGATTTCCCGTCTGTGGTCTTCCAGTAGGCTACCTCGGAGAAGTGTGCCATTGCGTAGTCCATGCCTCGTGTGGACTCGAAGTTCTCATAGGATGCCACTGTGATAACATTGTCCCTGATTTTGTTTCCTCTTTGGTCCGCAATGATTGAATCGGATGCGGAATGCTCGTAAGGCACGAACTGGAGTTTTCCCGTGTCGAAAATAAAACCGGGAATGTTATCGAGCACTTTTTTATACATTGCCTTTATACGCTTGGCTGTATCTTTCGTCTGTGCGATGACTACTGAATACCAGCCTTCTTTTACGAACAGCTGCACCCATGCCATGTAGAGCTGTACGAATGTGGAGCCGCCCCACTGACGTGCTTTTAGTAGAATTACCCGGATGGGGACTTGGGCTATTCTCATCTTTTCGAGAATGACAAGAAGGTATCTTTGCGCATAGTTCAATCTGAACGGTATCATATCCCCTCCTTCTTTCGGCTTGATTTTGAATGCCGTATAAAAGGCGAATGAGGGGTCCCGGCTGCACCGGGTTATGTATAGCCGGTCGATCAGGTCTTCCTCTGTTATGGAGGTGTTGTTCTCTTCATTGAAAGCTTGTGTATACGCTTCTATGGAGCCGCTTTTGATAACAGCCTGGTACAGCGGGTTTCTGTACACTTCCTCTGTAAGCCACTGCTCCCGTATGGGATACCCTTCGATTCGCACTTTATGGGTATGCCCTTCCATTCCTTTCCCGGTGTATTGGTCGTGGGTTCCGAAGATTTTCTTTAGTCTCTCTTCGTTTTCGGCAAGCATCAGCTTCGCTTCTTCTGTGTATTCTGATATTGTATAACGTGCCATATGGAATAAGCTATAAAGAATGAGAGTAAATGGATTTTCCAGTTGAGTACGGGAATAATGGACATTGCAAGGTTGGAAGCTATTATCCAGATGATGTTAAGACGGTGGGAGCAGTACCGTCTGGCATAGCATGCCATGAGAAATCCTGAAAGTCCGCATGTGGGCAGCTCCATGGACGCAAAGGGTATGAAGGCTGCGGCTGCTGACGAGATGAAAGCTACGAAACAGGTTTTAATGCGCGGTTTGAACCGGAATAAGGCAATAAGATTTAAAGTGAGATGGAAGATGTTTGCGTGTGAGAAAATATACAACAATTTAGATTGAAAATCAGACTGTGAATTAAAATCGAAATTAGAATGTGAAAAGTAGAAAATTACGCAGGTTGCCGCTATTATTATGCTTGGTGTTTGTCTTGAAAAATTACTGTTCATTTCTCCGCTCTCTGTTTATTCTGGAGATGATTGCCAGTGCCCTTGAATACGAAATGTAAAATTCCGGAGCCTCCCGCTGTACAGCAAAGGAAGTTATGAAGAACGTGGAACATCCTCTGAACGCGGGTTTCTTTTCCAGCTCCTGATAGGCTGAATATATTTTTTGGATCATGCGTTTTCTGACCGTTCTTACACAGCCTGTCGGTTTCCCTTTTTTGATTTTAAGTATCTCTCTGTATGCCTGGAATGTGGAAATCCAAAACCTGGAGGTTTCCGACTTTATGGCTGCCTGTATGGCCTGTTTGTGCGACTTGACATCCGGTCTTCTGAATGCCGTCTTATAGGCATTGTATAATTCCCGGTCGCGTACGGGTATGAATTCAATGCAGTTGTTCATGGGCAGTTTGTTTATGGGTTTACAGTCCGAAGGTAGAAAATAGATTGAAAGGTTTGATAAGGATTGGCAGCGGTTTAGTAAATATAATTATTAAAGTAGCAAAAAAGCAACCGTAATTGGTTTTTCTTTGTGCCGTAACTTAAAAAGCAACGTGATATGGCAGATGATGTAAAGTCAAAAGGATACATTTAGAGAAAGGGTGGCAGCCCGTTATCCGTCAATGGACATGGACAACGAGGATGAGTATTACGGAAATATGGGTTTGCTTCTTGATGAGTTTGAAGGTTATGAGGACAATTCCAGAAAGATGCGTGAAAGCATGTCCAAAAGTCCGGTTTTTGCGGAGATGATAGTTGCCGCCCGCGGTCAGGAGGATTTTGACCCCATTGTATGGATGGTTCAGAATAAAGGTCTGGACCTTCAGTCTCTTGCGGATGATCCTGATTATGCACAAAAGTTGGCGGATGCCCATAACTCCTATTTGGAAAAGCTTGCCAAGCAGGATGAGATTGAGAAGCAGATGGCTGAGAATATGCCGGCAAGTGTTCAGGCTGTTCGTTCAAAGGCGGCTGAGATGGGACTTTCGGATGAACAGGCGGAAGAGGTGATCGGCTCCTTGTACAAGATAATGGATGATCTGATAGTCGGCAAGATTGACCCAGCCTATTTTGAGATGATCGCCAAAGGCATGAATTATAACAGCGCGGTGGAGACAGCCCGTGAAGAGGGTGTTGCTGCCGGTTTGAGCACGAAAGTGGAAGACAGGTTGCGTGACATCAGCGGAAAGCGTGAACGTTCTTCAGGCAGACAAAGCCCTGTCCAGGAGAGAAAGCCGGTCCGGAAATTCCAAAACCCGTTTGTAGCTGAAAGTTATGATGATTGATGGATTAACAATTAAATTCAATAAGTATGAGACATTTTTTTCAAGTAAGATTTTTTGGAGCAGGATGTTGCTCTTTGTACTGGCGGTTCTGACAGGCGGTGCCGCTATGGCCGTTGAGATTGGAGATAACGGAAGTGACGACGATCCCAATGCCGGTGGACCTTTGGAGGGTGCTACTCCGGATGCTACCGGGAAAGGAATAGACCAGCAGGGGCAGGGAGCGACCGGTTCTGCGGTGACAGATGCCGAGCTGGCGGATAATCAGGTGGAGGACTACGTCAGTAAGTTTCAGGCGTTCCAATATCCGATGCATACGGATTTCCTCAAACGTGCAAAACAGATCCATGTCAATACAAAGGAGCCGGATCATTACAATATCGGCGAGGCTGTGATGGATTGCGAGACCAAGGACGAAGTAGCCAATGACTCGAAGGACAATGAGGTCAAATTGTCGTTGTACAAGAATGACTACAAGTTGTTTGCTGAGTGCAACACCGTTCTGGTTGACGGCGTTACTGGCTATGACGAGAAGGGTGTTTCTGACGGAAGTCCGCTGGTACTGTATGTGACAGCTGCCGACAAGGCAAACGGAATTGTTGTTACTGCCCTTAACGGTCCTTTGGATGAGCAGGGGGTAACCTATGTTCCTACGATTCCTGCGGGTACCGGCATGCACATTATGGCTCCGGCGATGAGTGAGAGTGAGGTGGAGATTGCACCGGATGCCGCTTATCCGAAAAAAGAGACAGCCTATCTTCAGAAGAAAGTCTGCCCCATTACCTGGACAGAGTTTTTCGAGCGTATCAACAAAAAAGCGAAATGGAGCGTCCAGGACCTGAAAGACTGGACTCTGAGTAATTTCCGTAAGAAATGTACGCGTTCAATGCTTATCGGTGTAGGGACAAAGTTCCTGAAATACGGTTCCAAGAAGACGGGAACGGAGTATGTGTATACTCAGAAGGGCGTTCTCAGGCAGTTGCGCCTCGGCTATCAGATTGGCGGTGAGTTGAAGTTCTCCGACCTGATCGGGATTACCCGGATGCTGTTTGGCAAGTATTCCACGACCAATGAAATGGATGTGTATTGCGGCACAAAGTTTATCGAGAAGCTGCTGAACATCGATTTCACCAAGCATAAGGATATAACTTTCGTGAAGAGCCAGGTAATCGGCATTGATATTGCCGCTTTTAAAACCACGTTCGGGACCTTGAACTTTAAGGTCGAGCACGCACTTGACGACCTGGGATATGAGGAATGTGCCGTGGCATTCTCCATGAGTGATGCGAAACGTTACTACTATACCAAAGGTAAGACACTGACGGTAGACCATTCAAAGGGAGAAGGCGGTGAGGTCCGTGAGGCTAAGAGCGAGTATTACATCCAGGACGACTGTCTGATGCTGACCGGCTACAATTCGATGCTGATTGGTCCGGATGTCACTATCAGCGGCTACAAGCTGAGTGTGCTTGATACTGTCATTAAGAGTGTGGCTTCAATGGATGAAGCTGTTTCTTCCAAAGAGGGCGATGTTATTTACCTGACTGCGGTTGATGGTGAGTTCGGTATAGGGCTTTACCGTTATGACGGTGCAGAGTGGGAGCCTTACAGAGGGGAAATTAACGCATAAGGATTTATTTGGGCAGATAATGTGAGGGCACGTCAGTTGGCTGTATGCCTGCTTGGCGTGCCTTTTTAAAAGGTATGGAATGATGAAGACAAAAATATATGAATTGGTTGGCATGGACGCCTGCCGGATGCAGACCACTTACTGTGGCATAAAGGTGAATATGGAATTCAAGAACGGAAACCATCTTAACGGCAAGAAGGCTGTGCTTATTACTTCCAATCCTTTTGTTCAGGATGCCATAGAAAACGATCCCCGTTTCGGTGAGACATTCAGACTTTCGAAAGTTTATGACAATGGCAGCGGAAGTTCTGAAGGGCAGAAGGAGAAGGAGGATGAAAAGCGCCCTGCAACACTCAGAGGAAAGGGGAGAAAGAAAAAGACGCAGGCGGAACTGGATAAGGAAAAGGCTTCGTTAGGGAGTAAGGAAGACAAATATACGGAAGTCGCTGAGGTCGGAACTGTAAACGATGCGATTGATTACTTTACTTCTTTGGGAGAAGTTGTGGAGGATGAATCCCAGATTCGGGAGTTGATGGACAAGCATCTGGTTAGATTCCCAAATATGCAGTAGGCCATGCAGAAGCCGGTTGAGAAGATTGTAGCTGATGTCAGGAAATGTATTGATGAAATCGCGTTGAATGATGCTGATTTCATCAGCGGTCAGGACAATACAGAAATGGATGCCATTATCCGTTCCAAGGTCATTGATGCCTTGCGCTACGTGCATGGAAATGCGGATTGGAGTCTTATCGATTCGGATGTGGTGGTGAATCTGTCGGATGTTGCTATTGACGGCCGTCTTGTAGGAAGGGTACCTCTTCCTGAGGACTATATGCGTTTGTGTTATGCACGGTTTAGTTCATGGCCGTTGTTTCTGTCAGATCCGATATATTGGAATGACAAGGAATATGCGCTTCTGTCCGATGAATATGCTACCGGTACATGGGAACGTCCGAAGCTGGGCATGGTCATGTATCCGAAACGTTTCCTTGAACTGTATAAAGCCAGGACTGAGGACGACCGCATAGAGGTTGGAATAATCCTGGAGCCGAAAATCCTTTCAGACGGAGTGGTGAATGTCAGTCCGAGGCTGGAGGGAGCTTTGACCTATTATATTGCGGGGCTTACGCTGCTTACATACTCTGACCGGCATGCGGACGATCTGTTTAATCAAGCAATGGTTATGATGGGGATTCCTCAGGTTCCTCCCGTTACGGAGTAGTATACGGTTTGTTATGGTATAAAAAGCAGAATCAGGTATGAAAAAGATTTTTTATGACAGCACACTGGCCGGAGTCCTTCTTTTTTTCAGTTCTTGCCATACGGTTACGGTTGGCCCTTTTGTTTGCAGTAAGCTGAAAGAGGGGGAAGTCAGGCAGTATGTGAGAAACCATGAATGTACTCATTCCCGCCAATGGATGGAAATTACAGTGATTGCGGGGCTTGCAATCTGGTCGGCTGTTTTGGCTTTTGATGTGTCGGCATGGTGGTTGTCCTTGTCCGGACTGGCATTCTATCTCCTATATGGTATGGAATGGGTGGTCAGACTGATTGCCCTGAGGGACACAAGACTGGCTTATCTTGCCGTTTCATTTGAAAGCGAGGCACGTGAGGCTGAACATGACGAGAATTATCTGGAGAATTGCAATTATTTTACCGGTTGGTTTAAATATCTGCGTAGAGGTTGGCGGTCAGACGGTCTGTAACCTTTCCGCAAAATGAAATGATAAAAATATGAATACGGATGCAGTGAATGCTGCCCTTCAGGTGGGCAAGGGGATTAGTGATTTTGGCATGGTGGCCATTGCCGGAGCCTTCTTCCTTATTATATGCGGTGTGATGTGGCTATTCATTTTCAAATGGTTCAAACATTTGGTGGATAATGTGATAACCAGGCAGGAAAAGGTGATAAATGATTTGCTCGTGGAAACCAAGGCGCAAAATGAGGTTCTCTCTGATATTAACGAGGGATTGAAGCCTATTTCTCAGATGCAGATAAATTCAGTCTGTAACAACTTCTTTGACCTTGACTGTGAAAGGCTGTGCCGGCTGGTCCGCAATGTGCGCGATGAGAACAATATTGATGATAAGCAGAAGACGAGACGAAAAATAGAGACGCGTTGTAATGCCATAATCAAAAAGAGGAGCATTGAACTCGATAACTTTATTCACCGCGGAAAAAGGCTCAGTGAGTTTATGTCAACGGATTGGGTAAAGAAGTTTTCAGACATAATAGAGTCGGAAATCTATAATCCTGTCGGTGCCAATAACGCACGTGCCTATGCCAATATCAAAACAGCCATTGATGAGGCTAAGGTTGAATTTTTTAATAACATGAATAAATAAGGAGTAACAGAATGAAAAAGAAACTGATTATTGCAGCGATTGTTATCGCTATCATCGTGGGAGTTATGCTTTACATGCACTACACTCCGTTTTGGGTAAATCTGACTACTGTTGTATCATTCGGTGTCGGTGTTGTTGCCGGATGGGTGGCTCGTGTGGTTTATGACAAATATTTCAAGGAGGACGTGCAGAATGAAAATATTGATTGATAACGGACACGGAAATAACACTCCGGGCAAGTGTTCACCGGACGGAAGATTGAAAGAGTATGCGTATGCCCGTGAGATTGCTGTACGTTTGGAAGCGGAATTGCGCAAACAAGGCGTTGATGCCGAACGTATCGTCAAAGAGGAAATAGATGTCCCCTTATCCGAGCGTTGTCGTAGGGTAAACGAATACAAGTCCGGTGACACTATCCTTGTATCCATTCACTGTAATGCAGCGGGAAATGGTTCTGCCTGGATGCAGGCGCGCGGTTGGGAAGCATGGACTTCGGCAGGTCAGACGAAAGCCGACAGACTGGCTGATTGTCTATATGCAGCGGCCGGACAGCTTTTGCCGGATATGAAGGTGCGCAAGGATACCACAGACGGTGATGCAGATAAGGAAAGCAACTTCTACATCTTGAAGCACACAAAGTGTCCGGCAGTTTTGACCGAAAACTTATTCCAGGATAATATGGAAGATGTGGATTTCTTATTATCGGAAGAAGGGAAACGGGCAATCATTGACTTGCATGTACAGGGCATTATATCTTGTTTGAAAAGCTTGTTAAAATAGCTGTGATGCTCTGGCTGTATTTACCGGCATAAAGAAAGGTTGTATAATAAATTCAAAATTCAGATAAGGATGATAACGATATATAAAGACCGGATTATACGTATTGAATGGACCATTCTAAAGGGGACGAGTAACGTTAAGGAAGACTTTACCCGTTCCTTGTTAAAGGTGTTTCTCATAGGTCTGCATGACCGGTATCTGATGGATGGCATTACGGTTGACGGGGTGATACATCTGGAAATACCCCAAGGCATGCCTGAAGGCGCTTATTCCATTGAGGCTGTATGGGTGAAGAACGGGGGTATGCTGAAGGATACCCGATTTAATGACCGTTGCATCATGCGTTCCCGTAAAGATTATCTCTTTGCCATAACTGAATATGAGAGTGAGGCTACCAATATAGGTGAGGGGAAGTCGTTATCCGTGTCAGAAGCTCTGTAGCTACTTATGGATATGACGGGCTTTCAGCCTACGAAATCGCGACTTTCCGTAATGAATATCACGGAAGCGAAAAGGATTTTGTCAAATTGCGTGGCAGCATAGTGGATACTATCCTTTCTGATAAAAGCCCTTATCCGTTGGAGAACAGGGTAATTGCCGGTAAATTCAAGGAGGTGGACGGTCATGTGAATGAGTTGAAGGAAGATGTTGGCAATGTGAAGGAAGAAATGCAGACCTTTACCGAGAAGGTTGTTGAACCTGACGAGGAGGATATTACTGTTGAGCAATTGGAGGAAGGAAAATTTCTAAAGTTAAAGGACCGTACTTTTGACCCTGAAGAATTTAGAGGTAAAGGATATAAAATATTACGGCGGAATATTGTTTGTGGCAGAAATCTACTGATTCAAGACATGATCAGTGAGTCCAATACTATATATGAAATCAGGTATGATTTTGATTTGGATGGTGCTCAAATCACTATTCCCAAAAACTGCATTTTGAAATTTGACGGGGGAAGTTTGAGTAATGGCAAGTTGACTTCCATTGGTTATGTCAGGTGTATAAATTCAGATACCCCGGATTATTCAAATGAACTTAAATGCGATATAGACAATAATTTTGTAGACAAATTTCCGATAAATCCATATTCTAAGCTCCAGCAGAAAAATGATACGATACTGACTCTGAATGTGGGGTATTGGTCTAAGGAAACTCCGGTGGAGCAACCTGCACAATTCATCGATTACATTAAGTCATGCGGATGTATAGGTATAACGGTAGTTATTGCCTTACATAACGATGAGAAAGGGAATATTATACGGGATTATCCGGAAAACTTTTATGATTATTTCCATACTAATGGCGTAAATATAGAAGCGGTCAAATTCCATATAGATGGAGGTGATTATAATGGACGGGATAATGTGGAATTTTATAGAAATTACGTAAATGAAGTAAGGGATATAACCAGAGATTTTGTAGGAAAGAATGACGTACATGCAATATTTATATTGAATGAGTGGTATGAGCCTACAGATGAAAGGAATAAGGATATGTGTAATATAACCAGGTCTTTAATATCAGATATAAAGGCTTGGGGATTTAAGGTCGGAATATCGGGGTATAGGGGAGACAAATCCAATATGCCCTTTGATTTATTCAATAAGTTTGACTATAAAGGGTTAAATATATATCCATTTTTCGGGTTAAAGGATGAATTTACAACAGAAGAGAACACGGATATATACACTCCTTCAATTTACTATATAATACAATGTCAAGCCATGGCAAGTATGTGGCAAACTCAATAACGGAGAGTGGAGCTTCGGAAAGCTATTATACATTGCGGAATCCGGCAGATAATACCGTAAAATACGGTAAAAATTTTACGGAGTATTCCCCTCTGATTCATTTGTATAATAAAGGTCTGTTTCATTTTGCAGGCAATTTAAATCCCAAATTCATATGTACATGGTATTCTAAACAATTGTATTTGGGAAGAGTTGAGGATTTAATCAAACAATACTTATTCTAATAAAATGGCTACTTATTACATTATAGGAAAAATATGTTCTACTGCCAATGGATATACATTAGGAACTATCAGTCGCTATGATTATCATGTTGAAATAGCCCATTGTATAAGTGAGGCAAATGTAGAATATCCGTTTTTTTATTAAGCATACTACTGAAGATCATTTGCCTAATATATCTGATATAGTTAGTTTTAAAAAGTACTATAACAGGTTTATATATCATCAAGAAAAAAAATGATAATAATTTATACATAGCTTCTGTTTCGAATTACAAATTCTATATAGATTCAAAAAACAATATGGCATTTTGGACTATATAAGAATACTGATTTTCAAAACATATTGTCAAATCAGGAGATGGGGATAACTTCAAATGAATTGGTTACAGATGATGATATAGAAGAAAAGCTTCAATCGTCAATTGGTACATTATCCGATGACCATACAATCCTTGTCAAGAATAATATTATTGTGATAAATTACTCCATTGACAATCCCGGTGTATTCAGAATAGTATTCAACTTACTGAATACTTTAAATAAATCCAATAATATTTTGGATTTATATTCTTTCGGTGACGGCAATGTCCAGGGAGTTCTTTTCAATTATACCAATGCCATAAAAGGATTTGAAGCTTATATAGATAAGGTGAATAAAAATATTTTTATAAAATGTAATATAAGCGGAGCGTTTCTGTTTAACTGTACTCTTAAATACAATATAACAACTTATAGGTTTACTAATTCACTTCCTGAAGGGTTAGAGAAAATCCCTATCAGTTTTTTGGGAAATATTGCCAATAACAGTGGTAAGACCGAAGATAGACCTACTAATGCGGATAAGGGTTTTCAATACTATGATACAGATATAAACAAGCCGATATGGTGGAACGGTTTTTCATGGACAGATGCCAGTGGAGTTTCAGTGTAATGTTTTCTAATTGTTTAATTATTTATGGTATGAAAAATAACATCTTAGGTGCGGTGGTCTATCTATCCACCGCCATAATATTCGGTGGCAGCACTGCACTGCTGATGCTCTTTATCAAGGAGAACAGCGACCGTTGCCACTACTATAACGGCAAATGGAACAAAGCAGACTTACTGTGTGGAGTTGCCGCAATATGTGCAGGCATGGTTGTTAATCACTATCTGTTGAAGTTATGAAGAAGTTAGTGTATATAGTGTTTCTTGTGTTGACGGTGTGTTCTTGTAGAACGAGGACTGTTTATATGCCGGTTGAGACAAAGGTTCTTGATAGTGTGGTTTTCCATGACACTACATTTCAAGAGAGATTGGTTCCGTACAAGGATAGCGTATCTGTTGCCGATACAACGTCATTCCTTCGCAATCCGTATGCCTACAGCTATGCTTCATTTAGCAACGGATATTGAACCATTCATTGGGCATTTATCCTCATGCTACGGTAACGGTCAAAATGCCGTATTTTATCGAAAAGATAAGAAGGATTGAAGTGCCCAAACCTTATCCGGTAGAGAGGGAACTGTCGTGGTGGGAAAAATTTAAAATCAATTACGGTGGTGTCAGCATTTCGATAAATCTGACATGTGTTTTGTTCGTAATTGTTTGGCTTACCATAAAGATAAGAAATAAATTAACGGTGTAGAAGTCGGTCTGTTACTGACGCTCTTTAGGGACTTAGAGTAAAAAGAAAGTCCCATACCCGTTCCAACTACCACATCTTCACGGGCAACATCGCGGACGCTGTAAAGGGACTTTCAAGTAACTAACAGTTTTCGTGATGTTTTTGTTTTGAATATTATAGAAAAAATGGAGCAGCTAAAAAGATTATTTGAAGATGTGGCGGATATGGTATCCGAGTTGATGGGTTTAAATCGGAATAAATTATTCTCTTCTCTCTCCGAACAATATGTGGACGGACGTTCGTTGCTCGTGAACTGGCTTATAAACCTTGGATACACAGAGAGCATGCTGGTAGAATATACTGGAATGTCGCAGCAGCGGGTAAATTTTCTCAAGAACAGTTTTGAACGTAGGAAAGTAAAGTTTTCCGTCCGTCTTGCCTTACAAGAAATCAACAAAAGGTTCACAAAAGACTTACAATTGGATATTTGACCCACAAACAGTTTATTGAGTCATTTGTGTGCGGTTAAGATTGACCGTAACATTAAAAAAAAACAATTATGAATGACGAAAGAACTGTAATTTACACTCCCGAAAGTGGAGGTGGTAATGGAATGGGCATGTTGGGTATGCTTGCTCCTCTTTTGCAGCAGAAAGGAATCGACCCTAATCTACTTGTTGCCATGAACGGCCGTAACAATGGCGGATTTGGTGGTGAGGGTTCATGGTTCATCTGGGTTATATTCCTCTTCTTCCTCATGGGATGGGGTAACAGCGGCTGGGGCAACAGCGGTATGGGCGGTTACGGCGCTGCCGGCATTCCCAACCTGATTAACAATGATGCCGGCCGTGAACTGCTGATGTCTGCCATCCAGGGGAACGGGCAGGCTATTAACAATCTGGCTACAAATTTGAACTGTTCGGTCGGTCAGGTTCAGCAGGCCATCAATGGTGTTATGTCACAGGTTCAGCAGGTCGGCAATCAGATTGGGCAAAGTTCCATGCAGATTATCAATGCTATCCAGCAGGGCAATTGCAGTATAGCACAACAGATTGCTTCTTGCTGCTGTGAAAACCGTTTGGCAATTTGCCAGCAGACCAACACGTTGCAGAATGCCATTAACGGCGTTGCGGCAGGGCAGGAGAGAGGCTTTGCATCTGTTGCCTATGAGACCCAACGTCAGACTTGTGATTTGCAGAACTCGATAAAAGAGGGCACGCAGCAAATCCTGGCCGGACAGCGTGAGGCTGAAATGCGTGAGATGCAGAACAAGATCGACAAGCTGCGTGAGGAGAACGGTGCCTACAAGAGTTCCGCAATGACTTCGCAGATTGTTTCACAGGCTACCGCTCCCTTAGGTGCAGCTTTGGGGGATTTGAGTGCGCGTCTTGCTAAAATCGAGTGCCACCAGCCTGAAACGGTTACTTTGCCGTACAGCCCGGTTGTCGGTGTGCCGAACTGTGTAGCTGCACAGTACGGTCTTTATGGCGGTATGGGCCCATGGCCTAATTTCGGTAACGGTTGGGGATAAAAGGAAGGGGGCATAATATGGCATTCATTAATCCTTATATCATGGCTAATAAGAACGGTATTCCCCGGTTGGAGAGTACGGGAGTTGCGGGGGCGTCCAATGTCCGCTTTTCCTTCCGCAGTCATCCGTTCCTTTCCGCTCCTTTCAGCGGGTTGATATTGTTCCGGCTGGCACAGCCGATACCGACCGGTACGACGGGTACGCTTCCGGTAGTGTTTGATACCAATGGTTCCATGCAGGCATTGACAACACTCAACGGGGCGGATGTGACAGCGGCTGATATTGCCGGTACGGGAATTTATCTCTGTTATTATGAGTCAGGCAGCAATACGTTGCAGATTCTTACCGGTGGAGTCTAAAACAGGAGTGGGAGCAATCCCACTCAATAAATAGAATTAATCATGTTCAGTTCAGTAAGGCAAGGTAATTTATTTTATATACTTTTTAAAGGCGAGAAACCCGTGTTGAAGATAGGGCAGGTAGAATCCGTAGGGAATCCTGTTGCCAAGTATCCTACTTATAATCCGGCGCAGCCTTTCGGGCAGCAGGGTGATATGTTGGTCGATATAAAGGTCAAGTGCGGGGAAGAGGTCATGGATTTTCAGAAGCTTCCTGCAAACGGTGAGGTTTTCGCATACCCGAACGTCATAGTTTCTGACAAGAAGGAGGCTATTGTTTCGGAAGTTGAGGCTATGCTGCAGAACAGCAGGCAGATTGTGGACAGTGTTCCTTATAATGAATCGGTGATGGCCGGTTGCGATGATATTCTAAAGAGCCTTAATCCTCAGTTTGCCAAGGAAAAACAGCAGGAAGAGAAAATCGGGGCGCTTGAATCGCAGGTGAAGGACCTTACCGGGGCTATCGGTGAAATAAAGACTTTGCTTGTGAAGATGAGCGGCAGTAACAAATCATAAAATCAATAATTATGGGATGGTTAGAAATCAATTCAAATCGTAAGCAGGGCGTCGGCCTTGAAAAAGCCGTTTCCAATTTCAAGGAAAGTTTGAAATTCCTTATGGAGGATTTTGAATGTGTCCTGAAGGAAATGGAAAGTATGGGTGAGCGTGGCGGTTATTCACAAGGTGGCAGCTATGGTGAGCGTGGCGGTGGTTCCATGGGATACCGTGATGAGAACGAACGGCGCCGTGAAGAGTATGAGCGGGAAATGTACGGTGAGCGCCGTCGTCGCTGATTTTGTGGATGGGGATTAAAAGTCCCCATCTTTCAATTTTAATAATTAGAATTATGGATAGGAGTTTTGATTTATATGAACGCATTCCGGAAAAGATGCGTGTGTATCTTTCGTATTACGGTTTTAATTTTTCCAAGAAAATGTGTGATTGGGCTGTTTCCATGATGCGTGGCAGAGACGGTGAAGAGATAGTTCCGGTGACAAAGGAGAAACTGGACGAGATATTGAAGAAACATGATATCAGGCTGGAGCGTGACAACGGTTATAATGCCGTATATGTAGCCAATATGTGCCGAGCCGATTATTTCGGTTCGTCAATTCCCAATGAACAGTATTTGGCACGTTATGTGAAAGACTTTATAGACGATCCGGACGGCGGGTCGGAAAAGGCTTTCCGGCATTTCTATTCCGACTGTGTGGAAAAGGGTATCGTAATCAATTGGGATGATGTATTGTGATAAGACAGCGTTTCCATATAGATAAGCTGGACTGGAGGGTGTATGTCTATTATTATGTGGACTGCTATTATACGGAGGAAATTCTTCGCCGGTTACGGTCTATAGGCTGCACCGGGAAAATCCTTGCAGATGCGGAAAGGAATATGAGGGCATGTAGAATGGATACGGGGCTTACCTATTCGAATTACATGTACAGGTCTACGGTAATGGTCATAGGTGCTGCGTCTTCCGGCAGGGAGTTTTTTAATTCGTACATTCATGAACAGAGACATTTGCAGGATGATTTGGGCAATATGAACGGAATAGGATTGGATGGCGAGGAAATAGCTTATCTGAGCGGGGAAATTGCAATGCGCGTTTATGACTGTATAAAATTGTTTGTATGTGATTGCGGATGCTGTAAGGATAAGATAAAGGATATGGTTTATAATTGAATATACGGGATGATATGCAAAAAAGTAAAATAAAGAGAGCGCTGGAAAGCAATACTCCGGCCAATAGCATGTATTCGCTTATTCCTGCAAACAGGCGGAAGGCTTTCAGGTGTTTTGCCGCCTGTTTCGGTTTTACGGAAGAGAAAATAAAAAGGATATTGACTAATGAAAAACGATAGCTTGAACATACTGCTTGACAGGGCGGATTTCGTTTTGTACTGCGATTTCTGCCGCATTCTGAGTTTGCTTAGGTGGAATATGTGCTGAGGCTGGAATGGAAGAGGTTCGGGTATGTATGGACGGCAGAAACAGGTTGTTGGTGCCGTCCATGCTTTTATGCCGACATGAGAGCTTGCTGTACATTCTGTACGATATTGGGATTTGCCTGCGAGGATACTTGCTGCATGATATTTTGTGGTATTTGCTGAATTTCGCCGTTTTGGGAGTTTTCTTTGGCTGACCGCAGGGCTTGCAGTATTTCTTCCGAACCGGGATAATAGGAAAAGGACAATAGCTGTTCGGCATTGATTTGTCCGGCTGCCCATAATTCTTTGAGCAGGTCGTTTACCATCATTCTGGCTACCGGTGATTCCGCGCTCTCCTTTATGCTTACTTTGAAGTCTATGTCTTGTACTTCTTTGGGGTCATATTCGGGATACTCATTGTATCCGGATGATTTTTCCTGTGAGATGTTTCTCGGAGATTGGTAAAATTGATGAATGGTTTTCATCTTTTTCTTGGCAATCTCATTTTCAAAGGTGGAGAATTTGGTCAGCAGCGTTGCAATGGATGTCGTTGAATTCTGCATTTCCATGGCGTATCTGCTGGCTGCCGTTCCGCTTGCAGGAGTCTTTCCTTGCAGGGTTTCCGAAACGGAAGTTATGTCATTTATGAAGCTGAGTTGAAGCTGGAGAAGTTCTGCGGTTCCTATGTCCGTAGACTTGGATGTGATTATCTGCGGAGCGTTTCCTGTTATTTTGGAAGGTTCATAGAATATGAAGCCTCCGATTTCGATGAATTGTTCCGCAAATTCCTTGTTGCTCATGCCTTCCGGGACACAATCCTTGGGAATCATTTTGATGCCCTTTACAGCTGACTGTATCGCCAGGTCGTTTAAGGTGATCAGACGGTTGATATAACGTTGCTGGTCGATGACAACGGAGATGAATGGCACTGTTTTTCCGTTTACGAAATAGTGCAGCTTGTATATGTACGGATGCGATTTATGTTCGAACGGGCTGTCGTATTCAACCAGGACCCTGCCATCCGGAGCAAGCATCTGGAAATGCCAGTATTGGTCGATGATATATTTGTATTCAATGAGCGGGATGTCTTCCCGGTCTATTCCTTGTTCAAGTCCCATCCGTATCCGTTCCTCATTTTGTCTTTTAATCAGCGGGAGGTCTTTCGTCTCGATACGGTACAGTGGGTTTTGAGTATCCATAATGTCTACGCAGCGGTACCGCGGTTTGTTTTCCAGCGTCCATACATAATAGGTCCGGCACAGGTTTGGTGCGGGCGGTGTATCAAAAGATTCTTCCTTATAGTGTTCGGTCTGCTGTGTTGTATTGAATGCGTAACGGTTAAGCCATGGGTTGTATATCTCTTCAAGCTGTTGGTAGTCGTATTCCGATTCAGCCAGAATGGATGCAAGTTCGCCCAGTGTATAATCCCTGATTTCTCCTATCAGGTCATTATCCCAATGGCGCGGGTCGTTGGCTTTGGACTCATAGAAGAAATATGAGGGGTTGACTGTATAGGTATAGCTGTCCTCTATACCGTCGTGGCATGACCATTCCTCGGTGACTATGGCGGCTCCGCCGCATATGAACTCATACATTTCCGATGTGAGGAGGTCTTTCATAAGGTTGTTTTCCCAGTTTGTCTGCAAGGCATTTGTCATTATCTGTGATTTTGCATTTGCGTTTTTCTGGCGGGCGAAACATACCGGCAGCGTTGAGGATTTCGCATACAGTCCTGCAAGGGTGTTGACTATTTTTATGAGGTGGTTGTTCTGCAGGACGATTCCGCCGGTGCGTTGTGATATGCGGTCTCTTTCCCGTACTCTGTTGCCTTTTCCGTCTGAGACGTAATCTCCCCATTGGTCTCCGAACACATAGCGGAAGTTTCTCAGGCGTGTGTTTCTGAACTCGCTTAAGTTATCCCATGCCTGTTCACATCTTGCAAGCAGCGGGATGTTGTTCTTGTCTGTTCCTGACAAGAGGATGCGTTGTCTTACACTGTCGGAATGTCCTTTGCTTTTATAGAATCTGGATTTTGGTATCAATTTTTTCATAACAATCTGTTTTTTACAAAGGAACAGACAAAAACGCGTGCTTTTGATAGAATAATCAAAATAACAAAAAAAAGCTGGCGAATGGACTAATTTTGTCGAAAAAAGAACGGATATGGTATATGAATATAGATATGATGAGGCTCTTGAACGTTGCGTTATGTGATCAAGTTATGAGGGGCGTGAGTCTGCCGATGGGAGCGGAGATACCAAATATCTTCAGATAAAAATCACAGAACAAGACAGACCCTTAATTCTGGTGTACATTGCGGCGGCAGCCCGTCTGTTGCAGGAACGCATGTCCCGTATGATAACCTCCGCCGAATATAATGAAACGGGGTTTGTCTGGACTGTTCGCACCGAAGAGACGCGTTGGAATGTCAATACAAAGCTTGATAAGAATATTCAGGAATCATTGGTCAGCTATGCGATGATGAACTGGTTGGCTGAAAGAAAGCCTGACAGAGTGGACATGTACAGGCAGTTGTGGCAGGACATGACGCAGATGTGTGTTGCCAATTTGTTCAGGAAGTCAGTTCCCACCAAGATGAGCAAAAAGGAACGTGAAAGCATGTTGAAGGATATTGATGAAGTGGAAGTTAGTATATCTGATTAAAGTTTTTTTGCTATGGCTGAGTGTAGGAATCATGAAAGAAGAAGGCGTATTTCTCCTGTTGGGAAAAAGCCGGTTTTGGACTGCCCGGTTCATGCGGAAACCGGATATGATTGCGTTGTGAAATTGCTGAGAAGCGAGTTGGTCTATGACATTGACTTTATAAGCTGGAAAGTGGCAAAATGCCGTGTTTCGGAAAATGCTGAGGCGCAGGCAGAGGCACAGACAGACGGGGAAAGCACGAACTGGCTGAACCGCCAGATTGAAACGGCGGTTGATAACGTGAAGTCGGAACTGGGCATATATGTCAACGAGCCATGTATGAGGGTACAGACAGATCATGTTGAATCTGAAGAGGAATGGACTATCGTATTGAGAATGGAATCCGGCTGGCGCGGTAATGTAAAGAATCTGAAAACTTATATTCACGGATGTGGTCAACTATGTGCTTGCATATTGGTTTGAAATGACCTTGCCGGATGAGGCGGGGAAGTACCACGTGCTTTCGGAACAGATGCTGCGTAAGGTTGTGATGATGTCGAGAAATGTAGTGGTTACAGATGTAAAATTCTTATTATAGGTTATGGCTGCATTTGAAGAAGGGCATGAAAAGAAAGGGGGGTCGTCAGAAGGGAGTAAGGAACAAGAATACGGAAATGAAAGATAAACTCCGTGATTTTGTGATAGATAATTTTGAGGACTTCTGTACTTCCTATGGAAAGCTGACAGCTAAGGAAAAATGTAGAATATACATGAAAGCTGTGGAATTCGTCGTACCGAAAGTTTCTGCTATCAAGTTTGAAGAATCTAAGGATGCAAATTCTGCTCTTGAACTGCTTAAAATTGCAGCAAAATATAAAGATGAGAAGTAATGCTTTCCGTCAAGGTGGACCTGTCCCGAATTGTGTGTAAATTTCTTTCTTCAATCTTTATTTTTTTTTCGATTTTTGCATTAGTCTATTCATCTCAATATTAATGCACTTGTTGATTTCGTTGGCTTCCTCGTATCGTTCTTCTTCAATCAGCTTGCTTTTTTAGCCATTGGAGCTGGTTCATATAAACGACATCGTTACGGTCTGAAACCCTACGGGTATATTCCCTTATCTCATCCAGCTTATCCTCCATGCGTCTGTGCCATTTGCTTACCATTATACAAACAAAGCACATCGCAAAGGAATTGATTATAAAGAATACTGCGTTAATTATCAGTTTTGTAGTTTCCATAATCAATACTTTTTTCCATGTTTGTTTTCTCTCAATTCATTGTATCCATATTTATTCTATTTTGAGCCATACGGCAGACGTCCAACCGCCGTATGGCAATATTTATTTCTTCATTAACCCAATGCGCTCTTTCAAAGTAAGAAGCGTAGTCGTGCATCTGTACTTTTTGAACCTCCATTAAAGTAATCTGATTTTCACCAGCTATTTCAACAGCATCTTTTCGGCCAAGAAACAGGACTAACTTATTATGTTTGTCCATCAACTCATTATATTCGATATACATACGGTCAAGAGGAGTATCAGCTACCTTGTATGCCTTTTCAAATACATCTTTAGGCGACCAGCTTTCATATCCATCTTCATAACGAACATGATAACCCTCATCGTCAAAATTTTCCGTTGACGGTTTTTCTCTAAGAAGATGTTTTCCCCACGCGTCACCTCTTGTTATAGATTCGGCTTCAATTTGTTTTGTTCCAATATACTTTTTCATATCAATATGGATTTTACAAAGCCCGTCCAAGGCTATTTAATTTATTTCTCTTGTCGTAATTACTCATACGGGGGCATTTTCCGTCACACCGCATGTTCACATGCGCATTACTTGTCATACTCGATATGAATGACTTTTTGTAGCATTGCCCACTGTAGGGGCTGTAATGCTTGCAGTGTTCCTGGTATTCTTTTCTATTCATGGTTAATGAACTAATTCAAATTCGTAAACAAATACATAAGGATTGGATACCCATGTACCTTTGCCGGAGACTTTATCTATCAGTTCTGCGAATGCGTCACGAGGATCATTGTAGTCGGGTATATCTGCATTATGGAATGAATAAAAAGGAATATCCTTTTGTCCAGCATCCCATTTAAAAATTCCTTCTTTCAGGCAATCTTCATCGGAAATGTCTTGCAACCGCTGCATCCTCACCTTGGTTATGCGTATCCGGTGCGGCATGATGTCGGCGCGGACGAACATTTTGTTAGTCCAACCGGAAGCATCTTTAATGTGGGGATAATAACCGGCTTCTTCCTGTAATGGCTCTTCGGGAGAATAGCCCAAATCTTTATAGGACTGCGCTATTGCGACAACTTCTCCTTCTTTATACTTCGGTTTTATCCACGGAGTAGACTCTTCCGGATTATCCTTGTTCCTCCAACAATAAGCAAGCCACAAAGGGTGTTTTTCGGGTTCATCTTCCAAAAGAAGAACTGTAGGAAAGCATATCTCACTGTTTTTGTATGGTGGCTGAATGGCAGCCATCCTTCTCGTCATAGTCTTCCGACCATCCAATACAGCCTGGATTAGGCTATATTTATCATTGAACATTATCTTCTTCATTGTATCTTTCTTTTATAAGGTTAAGTGAATTAAGAGAGAGAGCGGACACGGGGCGAACCCAAAAGTTAAGGTCCTGATTGCTGCTGTACCTAAGACCATTGCTCCAAACGAGAACAAAATTGCATTTGTTTTCTTTTCTCGTAGAACACCAATACCAGTTATCTTTCATTGGTTGTTTTCCGCAGATAGCTAAGGCTGCATTCAGCATGACCTTATGTTCATACCCTAAAAACACTCTCTTGTAGTGTCGGAATGTGCCAACTTAATCCACATAAGTCCAATGCTATGATTTTCTCAGCAATTTCGCTTCCGGATACAGCTAATGCTTTGGTATTGCCTATTCCATCGGTATCCTTCATACCTTCTTCTGTGGTTGGATATATCTTCCCTGTTTGCTCTTTCTCCCAATCAAGAAGAATATGGGTATTATTATCCATATCTTCCGGATAGAAGAATAAAACATTGCCATCATGGATAATAACTACACATTGTGCCTGTTCGTTTTTTTCATGCAGTCCCCAAAATTTAGGTTCTACAAAACTCTTGTTGGCGGTAAAGATGAATACACCATTACCTACATTTTCTTTTGTGTAAATTCCTTTGCTCATAATAGTTATATAAGTTTTAAAGTTTCTTGTATTCCGGCTTCCAGTGCTTCCTCGTAGGATTTATAATGGATAATAGGTCTATCCGACAATCCTACTAAATCATGTTCCGGAATTGTCAGTATATCATATATCCAATAGTCTCCATACATATAGGATATTTCGATATGAAGTTTTTTGTTTTCACGCAGCCACTTTTGGGCGATATACAATGTTGGACACAAAAATTCAACTGATTCGTTATCTATTTCCGTACAACGACATACTTTGCGGAAGGTCATATTTTGTAATAACCTTATTACGGTCTATTAGGTGTTCACACTTCCAATTGAAGCCCTTATCTTTCAGCTGCTTCGCAGTCTCTAATGTTACGAGTTCTTCGGTCATAGTTATTTACCTTTCAATTTCTTTATTAGTGCATCAGCTACCCTCAAAGAGCCTATTGCAATATCATTATAAGTTTCACTGTCATCGTTTATTCCTAAAGCAATACAATACCCTTGCATAGCGGATTTTGCCAATTCATATCTACGTTGTTCCCAATCAATATTATCAGACCTTTCTTGAAGTATTTCAACCTCATCAAAACTTAATTCAATAGGACTCCCGTAACTATCACACTTATCAAGTGTGACACGTGCGTAATCAGAAATATTGATAATTTCTCCAGTCTCTTTTATTCTCGCTTTCATTATTTACCCTCCTTTTCAACATATCCGTTTTCAATACACCAGCACAGCATCTCATAGGCTGAATTAATAAGTTCCTTACTCTCTGTCAGGTTTAATATAGAACGCGAATAAGGCTCCATATATAAACATGTTCCGCTATTTGCAAGTTTCTGTAAGGTTAGTACATGTGTGCCAATAAAGCAAGGCAGCTTGTCGAGAATGTCCTGCAAGGTAAACACTCCACAACTATTCCTATACGAATGGTCGTAACTACCTGTTTCAGCGTAATATAGATTAAAACATACATTGTACCAATGGTGCTTAATTGCTTTTTCAGCATCTTCCCATAACAATGTAATTCCATCGTCGTCCGTAGCAATTAATACCATGCTCCCATCGCTTGTGTCCAGCCCAAGCTCCTTCAAATGCTTCATCTGTTCGACTGATAATACATATTTTGATTTCATAATCATTGCTTTTTATTAGGTATTAAATCATCCAAATACGCCCATTCTTCAATGGCATCTTTGGAACACTCGTAATCATCGCACTCTTCATCGTCCCAGCACTGCTCGGTTATGTTCCAATAGCGGACACCGTAACCAGTTCCAGTGCTTAATTTCCCATACACAAGGCATGGTATCTGCGGATAATGTTCATTTTCGTATTCTCCATGAGCTTGTGGCACTTCATCTTTAGTCTTGTGCCACACGCTGTTGATATGCCAGTTCGCACCGGCAATAAATCCTTCTTTAAATTCATCTGCACCACATTCGCAACAATCGAATGCTGTATTATGACCGTTACAATGTTCGCAATATTCACGTTCTGAACATGGATAGGTTCCATTACAATTATAATGCTTATGAATTGCTTCCCTTGCTGCTTCTTCTACTGTCTGTTTCATATCACTGTTAGTTATACGTTAATCTTTAAAAGCCAATTCTCCATTCATAAGTAATGGCAGCATTGAATCTCTAAGTTCGGAAAGAAGCCTATTCTCTTCATTATTTAGGTAATAAATATGCTGCTTATACATATTCATAAAGAAAGGCATGATGCTTGACAATATTTCCTTATCAGTATCTCAATACAAAATACTTTACTATTGGAAGATTGAATATACTTATTCTCAATAATTTTCTCTTTTACTTCGTAATTCTTGAATGATGCAAAACTTTCATTCATAGCTTTCACTACTTCATTGGATGATTCGCAATCTTTTATAATTTCTGTAAGTCCAAGACGTTCAGCCCATACCTTATTAACTGTCACCTTAATAACATTACGTTCTCTGATGACACGGTTAATATCTGATATTATAGCGTTGAAGTCTCGATGAATAGTTCCTTTTAATTCTATCGGCAGATATGAGCCAATAGTAAGATTGTATCCCTTTTGCTCCAGTTCTTCGATTGAAAGCCTTTTAGAGAATGAATCCTGTTCTTTTACTGTAAGTTCGCATATAGCAGCAATCTGTTCATCTGAAAAAGTATTAAATTCCTTTTTATAGATGCGGTTGTAATGAGAAGCGCCACCTTCTCCACGTTGTTCTCTTACTTCAACAGATTTCATTCCCTCCGCATTAATCAGCATCACATCTTTACTCGTTTTCTTCTTATCAAACAAAAGTATGCAAGTCGCTACAGAGGTAGACTCAAACATCTTTTCCGGCAAAGAAATAGCAGCTTGCAGCCATCCCTTCTCAATAAAGTATCTCCTGCACTCTTTCTCTTCTTTGCTTGTAAGCACACCTCTGGGAAGAATCAACGCACATCTTTCACTCCTTTGCAGGCAATGCGCCACGAAAGCAAAATTACAAGTGTATTTCTGAGGTAAATCTATGATTATTTCTTCAGATACAGGAACTTTTAAATTAAATGGCGGGTTGGAAATGCCTACATCAGCTTTTAGCAATTCTGTTTCCGGAAACATCGGACGCTGTATAACTCCGTATGTTGAACCTCTGATTACCTTATATGAACCGATAATATCACCAGTGAGAATATTCTTGTTTACCACTGTCGCATCAATATTACGAATGCAAAGATTAAACAGAAGGATAGGCAATACATTCGTATCCATTCTTCGCAAACAAACTTTAAATCCGGATTAGTGCACCACTTTTGAATAGTCAGAGAACCGGAACCAGCGCAACAATCGTACACAACTTTCTCGCATGGTGTATAGCTAAGAAAAGCAACCAGCTTAGAAAGAGATACAGGTGTATAATCCTGTTTCTTTTCCTTTCTGTCTGCGTGGTAGAACTGATATACCCTTTGCATCCAATCTACAGTCAAATCAGGGCATAACTCTTTGTACTTCTCAAAATACAAAGTGGGATTCTGAGAAAACAAAGCAAACATAACCTTATCAGGCAGTGTAGTAATACTGCTACATCCGAAGATGTCACATATCTTTAATGTCAATTCTTTTAATTCCATATTTACTCTTTCATTTCTTTCTTTTTTTTGATTTAATCTTGATTGGATTGTTTTTCGTTCCGGTACCGAACCATTCTAAGCGGAAACCGTGTATCCGGAGCCAGTATTTAAAAGCCGGGATAGTTGTCTGTTTCATAATCAATGACTTTTAATTTTCTTATATTTACCACATGCTAATATTAAATTTCCACTTTTGTGTAATTACTAAAATCACAATACAAGTATTGACACCAACCACCGAAGCGATATTTATCATTTAGATACCTACATTGGGAAGTCCACTTACTCTTTGTAATAATCTCGTACACCGTTCCTTTATGGATGAAAAGGTCGCCGACTTTTAAATTAGAAAGTTTAACTGTTTTCATTTCTTCCTTTCATTCCGTTTCCGATTGTCTTCCGAAACACACATTTTGCACCATGATGTCTTGATGTGGCGATTTTACTCTGTTATCCTGAATCATATTTGCGATTTATGAACAAACAGCCTTTCTACTGCATGTTTTGTTACAGTTTGATTAATAGATGTTTTCAAAGGTCGTTCCCAGATACACATAAAGTCATCGGGGGCATTATATTCTGAAACAAACACCTGGTGTCCGTCTTGTACTTTCTTTCGACACCATTCCCAAAATTCATCATGATTAATGGAATAGGAGTATTTTTTACTCCCTTATATGGTGGGTCGCAATAGACTATGCTTTTGTCGGGTATATATAATTTTTTATAATCAGACCATACAAAATCAACCTCTTTTAAGTTCTCAACTTGTGACAAAGTATTCCTTATTTGCTCTGATATGTAATCGCGTTGTCCGCATTTACCACCTACGCTATGCCCGGAATATCCCCCGTCAAAGAAACGTCCGTTAAACGAACCCATGAATCCAACCCAACCTATGTAATCTAAAGCAAAAGCATCTGTATGCCTATTGTAGCACTCTCTCACCTCGTTATAAAGATTTCTTTCAATTCTCGCAGGTGGAATCCAGCCGTTAATAAGAGATTTCCACATTGCTATCAGATACGGATTGTTGTCATTCGCGATTCTGAAACCATCTACTTTATCAATCATATTACATCCACCGCAAAATGGTTCAACATAATACTGTGCAGGTTTTCTGTCTTTCAAGATTATAGGCAAAATATACTTTGCTATTCTTGATTTGCTTCCCATATATTTCATAAACACCAATTTTTAACTTAACACCATTTATCCGGCTCGAAATTTCTCGAGTTTCATAAAACACATCCATATTGTCTTGCTCTGTCTTCCGGTAGTATGTCCGAAAAGAGGTTTGAACGGAATAACAGACAAAACTTCCGAGGATTTAATCTCACTTTCATTCCATTTGAATACAAGAGTGCCGTAAGGCTTCAAGACGCGCATACACTCAGTAAATCCATCGTGTATGAGTGACTGCCAGTCTTTCGGCAGTTTTCCATACTTCTTAGTCATCCATGAGGTTGTACCAAGTGTTTTCAGGTGCGGCGGGTCGAACACTACCATGTAGAAAGAATTGTCTTCAAATGGAAGGTTGGTGAAATCGGCTATTACATCCGGCTTTATTTCTATGATTCTTGTCTTACCCCTGTCCTTGGCCGTAAGTGTTTCCGAACGTTTATCAACAAATAAGGTAAGTGGGTTATGCTTGTCAAACCAAAACATTCTACTGCCGCAGCAGGCATCTAATATGAGTTTTTCATTTTTCATTGCATATTTTTCTATTTCAGAACCACTCTTCATCCGCTCCGACCTCTACCGAAAGCCAGTCCATGAGGAGGGTTATAAGGTTATAAATAGGTTTCATTAATTTAATCTTATTTGCTCCCGGATAGGCGGTCAAGCCACACCGGGATAGTTAACTGTTAGCTGAAATTAAATCACTTAACCCGAACCTTTCACGGGACTTCTACGCGAGTAGAGGGCGTTTGATTAATAATAAGCAGTAGTGGCTGTGCAGATTACGATACCTGCTTTCCGGAAATAACCAAAACGAAACGTAACCATAATCCCGGAGTTTTTCTATAAACTAACAGCCGCCCCTATCTTCACAGACTGGGAAAAACAATCATCTATTTTTGAGATCATCTTCAGAATTGGGAATCACCTTGGTCTTATTTCCTGTCTTGTCAATAATAACCTGCTTTCCTCCTACGGTAATGGTTGTCTTGCAGCCTTCCGGGAGTGTTTGAATGAAATTGCGCACAACGGGAGAGTTAGCGTTTTCACTGATGGAATCAATAGTCCGTTCTTCTGCGCTGTACGGATATACATCCATGATGGCGGTTTCGGCTACGGATGCAATTACGTAGTCTGCCATTGTACCTTTCATGCCTTCGTCCAGTTTCTTTACTGCATCACGCAAGTCGGCTGCCTGCACTAATACCTGGGTAGAGGTTTTCTTTTCCGCACCACTTTTCTCGTCCAGTGTGATGAAAAACAGTTTGCATTTAAACCAGCGGTCAGCCGTATCCTCCTCGGAGGGGAACAGTTCGCTGTAATTGGAGCGTTTAATGTCGGAAACTGTAAACTCACCGGAAATAAAGGGTGTCATTTCTTCAATGATGCGTGCTTCCGCTTCCGTAAAACTGAGTGCATCTACCAGATAAGGTTCGGTAACTTTTTTGTTCATTCCGTTATCCATTGTTTTTTCATAACGGATTTTACACTCAAACCATGTATGCATTGCCATAATCAATTAGATTTATTAAAAATAATGTTTATAAATTGTCTCTAAAAAAATCTCTATGTCTGCTATTTCTTTCAGTAAACGCTTCTTGTTTACTTCTGCATAAAGGCAGCAAAGGCAGAATCCGACAAAACACAGCCAAAACAGGTAATTCAGACCTTCTATGGTAAACATACATCCTATGAACAGGATAGACCATAGGAAAGCCAAACTAAAAGCATTCATAATCAAATATTTTATTGTTTATATTCAGTCCCGGATTCAAGCCGATGTCTCCCAAAAAACTCCGTAACGTTGTTATCTTTTATCGGAATCATATTCTATAATCTGACCACCGAATTTCTCTAATGCGGTTGTACGTATTTCAGAAGCCCTTGTGCTATCGGTTATATACCGTAAGGCATGGTTAATACAGACTGTAGAGCAATCGAAAATCTTTGCAAGCTTGGATACCTGGCCATATTGAAGTATTATTCTCCTTCTTTTTTTCATAAGCTACCCCCTTGCATATACACAACCGTATATTTCTATTGCACGTTTGCGGATAACATCCGCATTTCCATTGTTGGTGACTCCACGCAAAGCGTATCGGACAGTAGGTACAGAGAAGCCTGTATCTTTGGCTATCTTACTGATAGCACCATGAGGAGCAATAATTTCGCGTTTTCTTGCCATTATTATATTATTTAATTAAGTTTGTATTCTAATCGTTCTCTTTCATTATGGAAAGCGATTGTGATTTCTTTTTCGATTGCAAATATATTTCATTTGAAGTAAATAACGGTAATAAAAAGAGAAAATTATATTTCAAATGATGTATTTAGAATTGGTATAAATAGTAAATGTGTAAATTATGGAAACTATAATTCAAAGGATTAAAGCTCTAATTGTCTATGAATTTGGAGAAAGAGGAGAGAATTCTTTTGCTAAAAAAATTGGTATACCACAGGTAAGCCTGAATAACTATACAGGAGGAAGACGTAAATTAAGCTTAGAGGTGATTGAGGCCGTAATTCAAGCTTTTCCAAATATTTCCGCAGAATGGCTACTGCGAGGAGAAGGCAGCATGATACGGGAAACTTCTCCCGTTCTTCTGTCTCATGCAGGTCAAGTTCAATTAGACGAGGGTCTGTTAGAGTCTCAACACGAGAAGATAAGGATGTTAGAAGCTGAAAACAATATGCTGAAAGGAGAAAACAGTGTACTTAGAGAGCAGGTAGGTCTTGGAGCAAGGAAGGCTGATGGAGTGTGAAATATTCTTTGACATTTAATTTTGATTACAACATCCATAGAATACATTTTTTTAAGCAGGTAAATAAAAATATCACACATTCAGATGACAACATACTGTGTATAAGATAGAAGCAAAGCAAAAAGTATTTTCCGAATGCAAGTAATGTTTTATAACATGTTTTTCTTAAGAACATTTTAATAATAGCATGTGTTACCCATTTTACTTATCATCTTTTTAAGTAAATAATATTATGAACGAAACATTGAAATTAAGGAAGTATATGGACCATATTTCCGAATTTTGCTTGCTATTGCAAGAGCGTGTTAAGAGATTAGAGAAAATGACAAATCCTCCGAAGGCAGATAAGGGGAAATGCAAAATATATAAAATGAAAATCATCAAAGCCGAAGGGTTGTAATGAAATAATAGGAGAGCCGTAGACATATCGTTGTTTGCGGCTTTCTTGTGTATAATGAGTAAAATAACAAAAAGCTGTTTTCCCTTTCCATAGATTTGCAATAAAAACAATGGAAAGGAAAAATATCTCACTATCCTACGGCATTCACAGGTCACCGTCCATCGGAGCGGATGGTGAACTATCGGAATGCGTTAATCTTATCCCGAAAAACGGAGAGTTAACCAGCGTCCTTCCACCGAAAGATACTGGAATTATGCTTGACGAAGGGGAACTTCTTCTCTTTGTCCATAACACATCCAAGTACAAAAACTATATTTATGCTGTCGGGAATACTATAAAGGCTTTCCGTATAACGGATGGGGAAAGAGAAGACTTTCCTTTTTCACACGCCCTCGAAAATGATGAGTCAATCAGCCATATGCAATCTATTGGGAATACGCTCATCGGTATAACCAACAAGTCTCTCCAGTATTTTCTCTTCAAAGACAATACATACGGTTATTTAGGGAACAAAGGTCCTGAGTTGGACATGTCTTTCGGTCTTCACGGATACCTGTATGAGTCTGAGGAAATAACAGTAGACATCAGCAAGAACTTTTTGCCGGAACCTGCGGACAATCCCTTGTTCAATATGTTCACCTTTCCGGTTGAGGCTCAGCAGCAAATATCAGAGCAACTGTCTCCCAAGATAAACGAATTTATCAACTATATCAAATCATTTGGGAATTTCACGGAGTCGTTCTTCGTGAGGTATGCTTACCGGACGATCAACGGTTACTATATGCAATCCACCCCTATACTTATGACGCCGAACAGCGGCAGGTTTCTTATCTGCCATGTTCCACGCAGAGGTATGAGGGCAATATTCTGAAAGAAGTGAAAACCCGTATAACTGCTTATGTGGGTCGGTTGGATTACAGGGTCGATAAGGAAGCGATAGACGTGCTCCGGCAATGGAGTGATATAATACAGTCTGTTGACATTTTTATTTCAGAACCTGTAAGTTATTACGTTCAGGACAGCCGCAATTATGTCTATAAGAAGCCGTCCAGCTTCGGTAGTATAGAGTTTATAGGAGCCAGAGGCGGAATACTTTCAGTTGGTGGTACTGATGCTGACAAAATATATGCCCGTACGGGAAATCTCTCAAAAACACGGATTTCGAGCTTGGAGCACCCGCCCTTTCGGAAAGCGATTACAATGAATTGGTAAAGAGAGTTTCTGTTTTCCGTAAAGTCAGGAGTATTTCTCTTGATGAGCTGAAGGCATACGATGATATAGAGATTGATGCGGAAATATTACAGAATCTGAATGTCCAGGAGGCTTTGCCTGATGATTACAATTCGCATGAAAAAATAAAATGCAATTTTTCATTCATATACAACTCCCGGCTCAACATAGCCGGAATAAACAGGTATCCTTATGCCTTTCCTCCCAAAGCCGTCGTAAACTATACCAACGGCGAAAAAAGCGGCAATGAAACTGTCCGGAAGACATACAGTTATAAAATCACGGTACTGATACGGGATACCGGAAGCATTACCGCAATCACAAGTGCGGCAAGCACCCTTAACAATCTTGGAGAGTGGATATATTACCCAAACCCTAATGCTTATCGGATGATTATAGAAAAGACCGATTCTGCTGGCGGAACCTTATATGCAGACCTGCAACTGACGAAGCATGAGTTTCTCAATGGTGCGTATTACTATAATACCGGGATGGACTTTACCGGGAAAAAGCCGGAAATACCCACGGATGCAACAGACTACATTCACGAACCGAATAAAATATACACATCAGAAGTGGGCAATCCTTTTTTTTTTCCCGCTGAGCGGTATTAATACTGTGGGGACCGGCAATATACTCGGAATATCATCGGCTACCAAAGCCCTTTCACAAGGGCAGTTCGGTCAGTTCCCTTTGTACGCTTTTTTCTACGGACGGGATATGGGCAATGGAAGTGAGTCCGGAAACCGGGCTTTATTCTTCCGTGCAGCCGGTCAGCCGGGATGTTTGCAACAACCCTGCGTCAATCACGCAAATAGATGCGGCAATTGTGTTTACTACCGATAGAGGGCTGAAATTGCTGCAAGGCTCGGATGTGGTTCTGTTGTCCTCATCAATGGAAGGGCATAATACGGATGAAGGCATATTCAATATATCCGACGAATTCAGCCCGCTGTTTGTCAATGATACGGAACAGTTTGTCGAAATGCTGAGAAGCTGTCTCATCGCGTACGATTATGCACATTCCATGCTGCATATATTTCCGAACGATGAGGCTCAAAAACATTATATATTTTCTTTGGAGTCAAATGAGTTTGCCAGCTATGTAGGGTATAACATACGGACTGTCATTAACAATTATCCACAGACAATCGTACAGTCAGGAAACAAGGTACTTTCTTATGACAACTATGTTTCTGAGGATATATACAAAGGAGTGGCTGTAAACAAGGGAACTGGCTTTTGACGATCCGTTCTGCATGAAAATAATACATGACCTGCGAGTCATGAGTTACAGGACAAAGGAAAAAAGCCGTATCAGAATCGCAATATTTGTGAGCAATGACGGGCAAAAATGGTTTCAGCTTCATTCGTTGAGGCAGCATTCTTTCAGGTTCTATAGAATTGCATTCTTTACAGAGATGTCGGATACGGATACACTATCCGGAGTCAGCATGATGTTTGACTACCGGCGGAATAATAAGCTGAGGTAAAAAATAATCCCCGGAACAAATCCGGGGATTGTCATATCATCCGTCTTATTTCATAACGAGCCTCATGTGTGGATTCTCTTTGGAAACGAACATTCTTTCTCCGGATGTCCCGTCCCTTTGCTGTATCCTGCAGTTGGGGGCTTTGCAGCTCTCCAGCTCTTCAACGCGTTTTTCCAGCCGTTTTACGTTTTCTTTTAAAAGCAGGATGAACTCTGCCATGTGGTCCAAATATTTTCTAACCTCGCTGTCCAGGTTTGTCAGGTCTTTCTTTTCCATGTTTTTTGATTTTTGGGGTTGTTCAATTCCCGACCTTTCAATAATGAAAGGTTTACGGGCATGTCAATGGCTCCCGCATGTTGTGCAGGAAAATAAAAAGGGCTTATGGTATTCTTACCACTCTATCTCATAGCTTTCTTTGGAGGATAGCAGCGCCCGGAACTGTGCGATAAAATGTCTTTGCCCCAGGGAAGTTATTCCCACCGTCTTGTTGATGATTATGGTTCCGTTCCATGCATGGGATGTTGTCTCTATGACCCTCATCAGCCCCAATGTCATGGATTTTTTGTGTAGGCATATTCCTGCGTATTCCTTTCTGTAGCAGGTATCCGTTGTTTCTCATCCAACAGGCTAACGCATTCTTCCCTTTGCTGAACAGGCAGCTTTGCTTGAGGATGTTTGCGAGGTCTCCGATTGTGATGCAATCTTTGCTTTTCATGATGCAGTCGGCGAATTCGGCTTTGGGTTGGAGTTGGGCGTTCTTTTCTTCAAGCTGCTTTAGCCTCTCTTCTTTTCTTTTGATTGTTTCCTGTGCCACTATGAGTGCACGTGCCATGATTTCTTCGGGAGTGTCGTCGGATTTAGTTGCGATGTAGCCACCAGTCTTGCGGATGTTTTTTAGAATTTCCTTAACTCCTTTCTTAAATTCTTTGGCGATTGGCTTGCGGGATTGAAATAAGACCTCATATAAACCATCCTCTGTTAACAGCCAAACTTCTTGATTTCCGCCAAGGGTCGTAATAATGTTACGAACCTTTTCGTCTCTATCTACAAGATTGGTTAGTTTATTTGAATTGCTTGCAGAGTATTCTATTATATCTGCAATTTCTTTGGTTAAGAACAATGGATTTTCTGCTGTTCCATATACGGTGAATTGGTGTCCGAGCAATTCTGTTTGTTTTAGGACTTTGATAGGATTTGTTGACATAACAAAAAATGCACCTACTACGAGCTGTCAACAAATCCATAAGATTAATGTCGGAGGCGTTTCCGTATCTCCACTCGGTAGGTGCAATATCTTAATATGATAATACTCTATAATATGTCTTGGCAAAAAAATAACTCTATATGGATAGAGCCATAAGAGTTTGCCACTCTCATGAATTTGTTGACACCACAAAGATACGCCTTTTTTTTCTGACACTGCAAAGGGAAAACATAAAAAAGTTGCCTCATGAAGAAATATTCCCATTATTAGTTGCTATATAAGGAAACTTCTGCGATATTTGCAGCATGAAACGTAAGATAAGGACATACGGAGGATATTTCGAGGCGTTCATGGCGACCTTGACGGAGAAAGAACAGGAAAAGGTGCAATACGGATTGCTCCTGCTGAAAACACAAGACAGGCTTCCGGGTAAGTTCGTGAAATTTATTAGGGATGGACTGTATGAGTTGCGGACAGAATACAGCGGAAACATATATCGTGTGTTCTTTATCTTTGACGAGGGAGTGATAGTTGTCTTGTTCAACGGTTTTCAAAAGAAAACGCAAAAGACACCACCATCAGAAATAGAAAAGGCATTAAAAATAAAGGAGGCATATTATGGAGACAAATAACCATCAGATTACGGATTACGATATTGTATTGGATGCGAAGTTCGGGAAAGAGGGTACGCCGGAGCGTGCGAAAGCGGAAGATGAAGCATACGCTTTCTACACGAGCCAAATTCTTGTGGAAGCAAGGAAAGAGGCGAAGATGACCCAAAGCGAACTTGCAAAAAGAGTTGGCACAAACAAGTCTTATATCTCCAAAATAGAGAACGGACTTATAGAGCCGGGTGTAGGGCTTTTCCTGCGCATAATTAACGCGCTCGGTCTGAAATTCGACATTGTGAAGCCTGTGATGTAATTAAAATAAAACTGCATAAAAAAGCCGCCAATACTCATGGCGGCTTAGTTAGTGTAATCAGGTTTTTAAACCTAGTGTAATCACGCTTATCGTGCATTTATCTGTTAATGCTCATGGATAAACCCATGAATTTTTATGTTAATTGTTTACTTGGCATTCTGTGCCTCTTTCTTGTCTTGATGGTTAAAATAGAATACTCCGACAATGGCTATTACCGAAACAAGTCCGAACATTACTAAAGCTCCCATATTATTCTCCTTTTTCTTTTTGTCTCTAACAAGCCAAAGACCTGCTGAGAGAGTTAACACTATTGACAATGAGCCTCCAATATATATTATCCACTTTTCTTGTACATCTCCGAAAATTGAAGAAAGCACTACTGCTATTGTGATATACTTCGCTATATCCATCAGCCATTTTCCTAATTCCTTTTTCATACCGCAAATATAAACTTTAGTTTCCAAACGGCAAACCTCTTATTGGAAAATCAATTGTTCGGATTACTTTTTCTATGGGGGAGCAGCCACTATATTATAGAAGTAAACTTGCAAGCATAAAAATGCCCGTCGATAAGATGACCAGCATTGTGTATGGGGCATATATGGCAGGCTTGCGCTTGCCTTTGGATAAAAGTTGAATGCTGCAACCTATTCATTATCCTTAAAAGAGCAAAGAAAAGCGGGGAATATTTGCGGAAAGGTGAATTATAAATTACCTTTGTAACATGAAAGTTAGAAACGTCATAGCATATAAGCACTATTAGACTCATGCAAGAATACTTTAATGAAAAGGAAAAAGAAAGGTAGTGATTATGGAAACTTACACTTTGAATGATATTAAAAAAGAAGTTTACGGAGAAATCGGCACTCCGCGCCGTGATAAGATTGAAACTGAACTTTCGAACCTTCATGTCGGGCTTCAGATACGTAATGCACGTGAAGCAAGGAAAATGACTCAAAACGAACTTGCTGGGAAGATAGGGAGGAAACGCTCTTTTATCTCTAAAGTTGAAAGGGATGGCAGTAACCTTACTCTTTCTACACTTTATGACATTGTAATGAAAGGGCTTGGGGGAAACTTGACATACAAGTTCAACTTTGAAAATCTGCATTACGTGTTGTCTAAGTTTATCATAGCACAATCCTTTGAGGGTAATTTTGCATCCCGACATGGTGCAGTTTTAATCCTTGTTTTTGGTGCTTTGGTTTTACAATTGTTTTACAATGGCGAGATGATAGCTTTATAAGATATTGATTATTAATACATTATTTTAAAAGTTCTCAGTGTTCCTATATTTGGGGAGCAAATAGAATTTCAATAGCGCGTATGGCAGAAGATTTGTGTATCAGTAATGGCGGCAAAGAAGAGAAGTATCGTATGTTGCTTCCGCAAATTAAGTGTCTGATTGAAGGAGAGGATGACCTTATCGCCAATCTGGCTAATGTTGGCTGCACTGAAAGAGACTTTTCACTTTTTCTGGGTGGGATTTTATCTGGTGAAAGGTGAGGATCTGGTGCTTGCCCCTTTTCAGGGTCCGGTGGCTTGTACCAGAATAAAGAAGCGGGCGTGGCGTTTGCGGAAAGGCCTGGAAGAGGGCTGAAATATTGGTTGTACCGGATGTAGATGCTTTTCCGGGTCATATAGCATGCAGTTCTTTGTCGCGTTCGGAAATAGTGCTTCCGCTTCTTCGTGCAAAGGGAGAAGTATGGGGTGTGCTGGATGTGGACAGTGAAAACTTGAATAGTTTTGATGAGGTGGATGCGCGTTTTTTGCAGGAGTTATGTTCTTATCTGTAAGGTGATTTTTATAATAATAAGATTTTAGTATTGATAAAATATTATAGGGATATGGTGAAGAAGTTGATAGTCTTTTTATTTGTAGTAGGTATGGGCATTGGTTCTTTGTCGGCGCAACTGGCAAAAACTTGTTTTACCAATATGCCCGATTCTCTGAGTCCGTTGCTTACGGCTGTGAATCGTGCCGACTTCATTGACTTCTTGGAGAGCAAGATGAAAGCGGAAGTAACCAATCGTTTTGGCGGTAAGTCGGAAATGACTGAGCTTACTCCCGATTATATCCGTGTGCAGGTAACACCTCAAAGTACCTGGCAGATGAAACTTTTGTCAGTGAACGACAGTACCCGTCTTATCTGTACTGTTTCTACAGTTTGTGCTCCGGCTTGTGACAGTCATATCAAGTTTTATACTACCGGTTGGGAAGAGTTACCCGCTGCATCCTATCTGGCATCATTACCTAATATGGATGATTTTATTGTGCCTGCTTCCGATACGGTAGATGTGTACCGCTATCAGGATGCTCGCGCTTCAGGCTGATATGCTTTTAATGAAAGCCGACCTTTCGGGCAAGGACGCTACGCTGACTTTTACTTTTACCACTCCCGACTATATGGAAAAAGAAACAGCGGAAAAACTGAAACCGTTTCTCCGCGATCCTATAATCTATACGTGGAAAGAAGGGAAGTTCAATAATTAAGTATAAGGTATAAAGTAATAAGGCTTACAGAAGCTAAGCTAATGTAGAGTATCATAGGGGCAGTATAGCTTTCCTTATCTCTTATACTTAATTTTCATACTTAATTCTTCATGTTTGATTTTTATTTTACTTTGATTTTGTCGAATCCTTCTCCGTATACTCCGATTACCTGACTTTGTGACACGAAGGCATTCGGGTCTATGTCTTTTATCAGCCGGAAGATAATGGTTGATTCCCGTTTTTTGGCAAGTACAAACAGCATTTTTATTTCCTTGCCGGTATAGAATCCGGAAGCATTTATAACTGTCGCGCCGCGGTGAGGATACACATTGATATGTCTGGCTATCTCCTCATACTTTTCGCTGATGATGAAAAACTGCACGGATTGACGTGCACTATTTACTACTTGATCCAGAACGAAACTACAGATGTATAGGGTGACGTAGCCGTATACTACTTTTTTCCCAGTCTTTCAGCACGAAGTAGCTGGAAGAGATGATGATAAGGTCACAAAACAGCATGACCCGTCCCAGTGTAATGTCCCTGTATTTGTTAATGATAGCTGCGATAATATCCGTTCCGCCCGTACTTCCGTTCGAAGAGAAAGCAATGCCGATGCCGCCGCCACAGAAAGATGCTCCGATGACACATGCCATGAAAGGCTGGTCGTTCAGTAGGTGAACGCCGTCTGTCAGTTGCTGAATGATTGGCAGAAAGGAGGTCAGGGTAAAAACGGCAAAGATTGTCTTGATGCTGAACTTCCATCCTAAAATACGGATGGCAAGCAATAACAGTAGGAAGTTGATGCCGAAATAAACATATTGTACCGGCAGTCCTGTTGCAAAATATACCAGTGAGGCAACACCTGGTACTCCGCCTGTGGTAATATCGTTAGGGAGCAGGAATACTGTCCACCCGATACCATACATAATCATGCCTAAAGCAATCATTAAATAATCCCGCATTTCACGAAATATGTTCTGCCGGGAAGGAATGTGCATGTTCATTTGTAGTTTGCAGTTAGATTTGCGGCAAAGATAGATATTTTATCAATCTCGAAATATAAGTTATCGGTTATTTGTATTAGTTCGGATGAAATAAATTTGCTTGTGGTAATCACACTATGTTGATTGTTGAATTTATAAAATTTTTGGTTGACAAGCATTCATGATGTTTTTTCGGTTTACATCTTGGTTTACATGCACCCCCTGAAACCGCCTAAATCTATGCTTGTAGTAACCTCTTAAAAGCAGAAAACCTCGACAGTTAATTGCTTAACTATCAAGGTTTTCATTAAGAGCGGAAGACGGGGCTCAAACCCGCGACCCTCAGCTTGGAAGGCTAATGCTCTATCAACTGAGCTACTTCCGCAATTTTAGTGGGCAAAGATGGATTCGAACCACCGAAGGCGTAAGCCAGCAGATTTACAGTCTGCCCCATTTGGCCACTCTGGTATTTGCCCTTTTGCTGTTGAGAACTACTTTAAATCTCTCTTTAAGCAGCTTTGTTTCTCAATTGCGATGCAAAGGTACAACTATTTTTGTAAACTCCAAGCAAAATCTATCATTTTTATTGCAGTAATTGCACATTCATCACCTTTATTACCCAGCTTGCCGCCTGCGCGATCCTCCGCTTGCTCCATTGTATTGGTGGTAATTAATCCGTAAATTACTGGAACATCGCCACTTGCATTTAATTGAGTGATGCCTTGAGTTGCACTCATGCAAACGTAATCAAAATGCGGTGTTTCTCCACGAACTACGCAACCAATTGCAATTACAGCATCAACTTCGCTGTATTCTATAAGTTGATTGGCACCGAAAGTTAGTTCAAAACTTCCGGGAACGGTTTTTACCATGATATTTTCGTCTTTAGCTCCGTGTTTTTTTAAGGTATCAACTGCTCCTTTTAAAAGAGCGCCGGTGATATTGTAATTCCATTCGGATACTACAATACCGAATTTCATATTCTCTGCACTAGGCACTGAGTTGAAATCATAATCCGAAAGGTTGTGATAAGCTGTAGCCATAATAAATTAAAGATTAAAAATTAAATAAATTGGAAAGTATAAATGAAGAGCACGGATTACACGGCACTCACGGTTTTGACTTCCGTGTATATCCGTGTAATCCGTGCTCGAAATATCTTATAAATAAGGTATGAATTACTTCTTTAAGAGCTTAGCTTGTTCGATGTATTTATCAATGTCCATAGCTTGATATGAACGGAAGTATTTATCCTTAATAGAAGTATATGCTTTGATGGCATCGTCATACTTACCCTGCTTAACCAGAATTTCTCCGGCTTGCTTCAGATAGATAGGGCTAAGTGTATTATTATCTGCTTCATCAGCTGCTTTCAGCAACATGGAAGATGCCTTATCGAGTTGACCGAGTTGAGCGTAGCAATTACCCATAGCGCCTTTCATTGCAGGAGCTACCATTTGGTCATCTCCGTCAAAGTTCTCCAATGCTTTTACGGCTTCATCGAATTTGCCAAGATGTGCATAGCAAAGACCAGCATATGCCTTGGCAAGATTGGCTGCATCTGTACCGCTGTATTGGTCGGCTATCTTGATGAAACCTACGTAACCGATGCTATCGCCGTTCAGGGCTTCTGCAAAAGCATCAGCTTCAAAATATTCTTGTCCTTTAAAAAGGGCTGCCTGTGCTTTTTCCTCACGAGGTGCTGCATAGGGGTTCTTGTACATTACTATACCTGCTATAATGATGATTATAGCTAAAATAGCACCGATAATTGTCTTTTTGTTTTTGATGAGAAATGCCTCTGATTGTGTAAGTGCGTCTTCCACGTTTAAGGCTTCGTTCGTCTTTTTTTTGTTCTGCCATTTCTTATATATTCTTTTTTGTTATTATTCATTAATAGCTAATTCGACCCGCAAAAGTAAGTTTTTTATAGCTATCAACGAAATTTAGCGGCATCTTTTTTTATTTTGTATTCCAAAACCATAGATTTATTTTGTTTTGCGTTGTCTTTCAAGATACAATGAAGATAAGTTGTACTTTGGCAGAATAAAATGAATGCATTCGTTTTATTCTGCTCCCAGTTTGTATTATCTTTGCTGGGAAAAGTAACGATAAACTGTCATATGATACTGAAACGCATATCCATACTTAATTATAAAAATCTGGAGCAGGTAGAACTTGCTTTTTCTCCGAAACTAAATACTTTCTTCGGACAAAACGGTATGGGGAAGACAAATTTGCTGGATGCGGTTTATTTTCTCTCTTTCTGCAAAAAGTGCGGGGAATCCTATTGATTCGCAGAATATAAGGCATGATTCGGATTTTTTCGTTATACAAGGATTTTACGAAGCTGCGGATGGTACGCCGGAAGAAATTTATTGCGGCATGAAGCGTCGTCAGAAAAAGCAATTCAAGCGGAATAAAAAGGAATATAACCGTTTATCGGATCATATTGGTTTCTTGCCGTTGGTGATGGTATCTCCTGCCGATTCGGTCTTGATAAGTGGAGGCAGTGATGAGCGTCGCCGTTTTATGGATGTAGTGATTTCGCAGTATGATAAGGAATATCTGGAAGCGCTGATACGGTATAATAAAGCATTGGCGCAGCGTAACACATTGTTGAAGAGTGAGTTTCCGGTGGAGGAGGAGCTGTTTCTGGTATGGGAGGAGATGATGGCTCAGGCAGGTGAAGTGGTATTCCATAAGCGGGAAGAGTTTATCAGGGAATTTATTCCGATTTTCCAGTCTTTTTATTCGTTTATTTCACAGGATAAGGAGAAAGTCGGGTTAACTTATGATTCGCATGCTCGTGACGCTTCTTTGTTGGCTGTATTAAAGGAGAACCGTATGCGGGATCAGATAATGGGATTTTCTCTGCGTGGGATACATAAAGATGAACTGAATATGTTGCTGGGTGATTTCCTATTAAACGGGAAGGCTCGCAAGGACAGAATAAAACGTATCTGGTAGCTCTAAAGCTGGCACAGTTTGACTTTCTGAAACGGACGGGTACCACAGTTCCGTTACTGCTGCTGGATGACATTTTCGATAAATTGGATGCGTCGCGTGTAGAGCAGATAATTAAACTGGTGGCAGGTGATAACTTTGGACAGATCTTTATAACAGATACCAATCGTGAACATTTGGATCGTATTCTGCATAAGGTGGGCAGTGATTATAAAATGTTCCGTGTAGAGAAAGGTAACATTTCGGAAATGGTAGAGACCCAGGTAGCGGTTGGTGAGGAAAATGAAGCATGAAACGGAATGATGCAGAACAGATAGGAAAACTGATACGAAGCTTTCTGAGGCAGGAGAGTTTGGAGTCTCCGCTGAATGAACGGCGGCTCATCAACTCGTGGGCAGAAGTTTTGGGACCGGTCATTGCTTCTTATACACGTGAACTTTATATAAAGAATCAGGTGCTGTACGTGCATCTTACTTCTGCTGCCCTTCGTCAGGAACTGATGATGGGAAGAGATTTGTTGGTACGTAATCTGAACCGACATGTGGGGGCGCAGGTGATTACTAACATTATATTCCGGTGATATGCGTACTTGCTGTTGGCATTTTAATACATCATCTTCAATGTATCTGTGGTTTTAATCTTCAATTCCTTTAGTTCTTGTAAGGCACGTTCATAATAGATAGGAACTTCTAAATCGTTATTATTGTGCGCGTCCATACCGATAATGGCTGTGCACCCTTCATTGGCAGCAATGTGCCAGAAATTCGGGCAGGGATAGGTGTTTAACCCGTGTTCCTCATTGTATGCCACATATCCGATGTTATATTCCAACGGAATGTTAAGCGGGCTGCGGTCCGACAGATATGTCGGCTGATTGTGGCACAGTGATGATCGAATTTGGGATAAGAGCGCATGAATAAGTCAGGGTGGGCAAGACAATTATACAGACCGCTCTCCATCCCTTCGATAGCGCTCTCTTCGTATAAGTCGAGCATATCCCGATTGTTTGTGTGATGTCCGAAATAAGGGAATTTTTCATCCGTGTGGAAATGGTGGTTGCCGAAAAGGATGTAGTTCAACTGGTACTTTTTAATCTGTTCTTTCAGCCAAGGGATATATTCGGGAAAGTATTCGCATTCCAAGCCTATTTTTATGTCGATTTGCTCCCGGTATTTTTCTCGTAAATATTGCAGGCTTTCTATATACTCAGGCAATTCCTCGGGAAGCATGCGCATATCGGCTACGTAGCTGGTACGGTACTTCCAAGGGGTATGGTCGGAGAAACCAAGTATCTGGAAACCGCCTTTGATAGCGCTGAGAACATATTCTTCATCGCTTCCGACGGCATGCATGCAACGTGTGGTATGAGTGTGATAGTTTGTTTTCATTGTTGTGTTATGATTTCGTCCATACGGATGTCGAATGGTTCTGCCGGAACTTCTTCTACTATTTGAAACGGAAAGCAAATGCCGACTTTGTATGCGGAAAGTATGCGGGGAAGCAGCCGGTCGTAGTACCCCTTTCCTCTTCCCAGCCGGTTTCCGTCACGGTCGAATGCTACCCCCGGAACAATGACAAGGTCTATTGTGGCATAGTCGGTGAACAATGCTCCCGTAGGCTCCTCGATGCCATACGCTCCAATAGCAAGGTCAGCAGGACTTGTATATACGCGAAGTTCCAAATCGTTACCTATGACAACAGGCAGGAGTATTTTTTTCTTTGTACTCCATTTTCTGATGAAGTCATGTGTGTGTACTTCGTCCGGCAATGAGTGATATAATAATATAATGCTTGCCGCTCTAAAGACCGGATGTGCTTCGAGAGCGGCAAGTATCTCAGCAGATTGATGCGTAGCGGTAGATTTGTGAAGGGTCTTCAGTAAAGCTATACGCTTGCGCAGTTCTTTTTTCTTTTCCATTGGTATTCTCCTCTTCTTGGCCGGCTTGTAGCGGAGCTTTCAGGGGAAAGCTTCGCCACGTTCCAGGATTTCCAACGCTTTCTTTACAGTAGCGTCACTCTCGTTGATATATCGGATATAGGCTTCTTTACCCAACGTATTGTAGATGATATTGCCGTAGAGGTTCCGTTCCAGTATTTTATAGGAACGGTGTATCAGCAGATTGCGTCTTTTCACTCCTTTGGAATCGGCAAAACGTATGAATTGCTCTACAATACCTTGGCGGCGCAGGTATTTCAGTAAATCCTGTTCATTTTCGAACGCACTCAACTTGGCACGGTTGCAGTCGGTGTATTGGAAGCTGAACTGTATAATCAACCCCCTGTTGCTGACCTCTATCAGATAAGAAGATACTCCGGTTGTGTCTTTGGGGTACGAATACATCGGGCATAATGCCGCCACCGCCGTAAACGGGACGTCCCAGTCCGGTGGAGTAGCGCAGGCTTTCGTCGAGTTTGATGCTGTCTTTAGAGAAGAACTCTCCATGTTCATAGCGGGTCAGCCAATCCATTTCGTATTTAGAGTCTTTCCCGCTTTCGTAGGACGCTGGATGCAACGTCCGGATGGAGTATAGTAGCGGGCAATAGTCAGGCGAATGGCGGAACCGTCACTGAAATCAATAGGCTGTTGTACCAAGCCTTTGCCAAAAGAACGGCGTCCAACGATAGTTCCCCGGTCGTTGTCCTGAATAGCACCTGCAAAGATCTCACTGGCAGAAGCCGAACCTTCATCTACCAATACAACGAGCGGTGTCTTTTGGCAGCTACCCGTACCGTTGGCATACTCTTCCATGCGCGGATATTTACGTCCTTGTGTATATACAATGAGTTTCCCTTCCGGAAGGAACTCGTTTACCATACGGGTCGCGGCTTCCATGTAACCGCCGGTATTACCACGCAGGTCGATGATGAAACCTTTACATTTTTGATGGCTTAGCTGGGCAATGGCATTCAGCAGTTCTACGTGTGAGGTACGCCCGAACTTGCTGACTTGTATGTAGCCGAAATCATCGTTGAGCATATAAGCGGCATCAATCGTGTTCTGGGGAATGTCGCCGCGTGTAATGGTGAAATCCAACAGCTCTTTTTTCGGTGGCGCGCTTCACTCCTAACTTCACTTGTGTGCCTTTAGGTCCTTTCAGATTGCGCATGGCTTTTTCATTAGTCAGCCCTTTGCCAACGAACAGGCTGTCGTTTACCATAACAATGCGGTCACCTGCCATGAGTCCTACTTTTTCGGACGGACCGCCTTGTATTACGCTGTTCACGTGTATGGTATCTTCTTGTATGGTAAACTGGATACCGATACCGCTGAAGCTGCCTTCCAGTTCAGAATTGACTGCTTCCAATTTCTGTGCGGGAATATAAGTGGAGTGTGGGTCAAGTTCTGCCAATATCTGCGGCATTGCTTTTTCTACCAGATCGGTCATGTTGACGCTATCCACATACTGGTCGTCTACCACCCGCAGTAACGCATTCAGCTTGTTGGACGAGCCGTTGATAATCCCCAAACGGTTTCCTGCGAAATGTTTGGCATAAAAAGTTCCGATAAGTATGCCCGCTACTACACTGATTGCAATAATGAGAGGTGTGAAACGGGAAGAGTTTTTTGTACCCATAATGATATGTACTATATTTTACGATTTACTATTTGGCTGTGCACGAAGTTATCAACTCTCAATTGACATATATATTACTTCGATACCTGCACGTTTCAGCAGTTCGATGCCGTCTTCCAAACGATATTTTTCGGAGTATACGACACGCTTGATTCCTGCCTGGATGATAAGTTTGGCACATTCTATACAGGGAGAGGCAGTGACGTACATCGTTGCACCGTCACTGCTGTTGTTGGAGCGTGCTATCTTGGTAATGGCATTGGCTTCGGCATGGAGCACATAGGGTTTGGTGAGATTGTTTTCATCTTCACATACATTCTCAAAACCGGATGGCGTTCCGTTATATCCGTCGGAGATAATCATTTTATCCTTGACGATTAAAGCTCCTACTTTGCGGCGTTGGCAATAGGAGTTCTCCGCCCATATGCTAGCCATGCGTATATAACGTTTGTCTAAGGCTTCTTGTTTACTTCTCTTGGTTTCGTCCATATTTCAGTTGTATTTAGCGGGCTGTAAATCCCATGACTTTTGTTGTATTTCCGTCTTTGAAGTAAAGAGTAATATTATGTATATCCCCTTCTGTATTTGAACACATTCTGTATACCGTTGATGAATACTTTAGCCAACTTATCGCTTTCTGTACCGATAACTTTTCCTTTGATGCTTATGGTATGTTCCTTTCCGTCTATTTTCAGAACTGCATCATTGATTCTCGAGTTGACGGCATGGACATTGACCGTACCGGTAACTTCTCCGTTCACTTCGGCACAGTTAAAGTTTAGAGTGTAGTTTCCTTCTGCCCTGAAAGTATTGAGTTCACGGTCGATTTCTTCTTTACTTTCGTTGCTCCACAAGCCTTGATAGAATTGTTCTTTTCCTTTTTCGGTGGCGATACGAACCAATTTCCAGGTTTTGTTGTTGAAGATTTCCATTACATCATCCTCATTGTTGCAAGCGCCCAAAGCCGAGAAGCATGGATGTCATCATCAGGCAACAGACTATTGTCTTTATTTTGATTTTTTCTTTCATCTTTTTATTCCGTTTCTGATTAATAGCGCATCTATGGTAGGTTCTTGTCCGCGGAAACGCTTGTAGAGTGTCATGGGATGTTCCGTACCTCCTTTCGACAGGATATTCCGGCGGAAAGAGTCGGCTATTTCCGGATTGAAAATGCCGCATTGCTTGAACAGCGAGAAAGCATCCGCATCCAGCACTTCCGCCCATTTATAACTGTAATACCCGGCAGAATATCCGCCCGCAAAAATGTGTGAGAACTGGGTGCTCATACAGGTTTCCTCTACAACAGGGAGTATTTGTGCTTTATCCCAAGCCTTCTTCTCGTAAGCTTTAACATCCCCCTTCAGAAGGGGGTATTGCGTGTATACCATGCCATATCCAGCAAGCCGAAACTTACTTGGCGCAGGCAGGCATAAGCCACGTTGAAATTCGATGAGTCTACAATGCGCTGCACCAGTTCGTCGGGGATGAGTTCGCCGGTTTGGTAGTGGCGGGCAAAGGTGTGCAGGAACTCTTTTTCAATGGCAAAGTTTTCCATGAACTGAGAAGGCAGTTCTACAAAGTCCCAATAAACATTTGTGCCGCTTAAACTTTCGTAAGTGGAGTTGGCAAATATCTCGTGCAAGCTGTGCCCGAACTCGTGCAGGAAAGTTTCTACTTCATCGAAAGTCAGTAGGGCGGGCTTGTTTTGTGTGGGTTTGGTAAAATTCATCACGATAGATACGTGCGGACGGCTGTTTTCGCCGCTTTTCTCATCTGTCCACTGCCCTTTGTAGCTCGTCATCCATGCACCGGAGCGTTTTCCGGCTCTGGGATGAAAGTCTGTATAGAGTACAGCAAGATATGTGCCGTCTTTATCAAATACTTCGTAGGCTTCCACATCCTTGTGATAAACAGGAATGCCGGGATTCTTCTTGAATGTGATGCCGTACAGCCTGCTTGCCAGTCCGAATACTCCTTCTTTAACTTTGCTTAGCTCAAAGTAGGGACGAAGCATTTCATCATTAACACTGAACTTCCGGTCTTTCAGCTTTTGGGAATAGTAACTCCAGTCCCATGGCATGAGATTGAAGCTTTCTCCTTCTTCGTTGCGTGCCAGTGCCTGCACTTCAGCATATTCTTTTTGTGCGGTGGGTGTATATGCTTCTAACAGTTGGTTCAGCAGTTTGTATACAGCGTCGCTGTTTTGTGCCATTCGTTCTTTCAGGTTGTATTCGGCAAAGTTGTCGTAGCCCAGCAGTTGGGCGATTTCCATGCGGACGTTGGCAATTTTCTTTACGATTTCCAGATTGTTGCAGGCATTGTCATGCGTGCATTTGGTATTATATGCCATGTAAAGTTCTTGGCGCAGGTCGCGGTTGTCGGCATGCGTCATGAAAGGGCTGTAACTTGGGGCATGCAGGGTGAATACCCAACCTTTCACACCTTTTTCCTGCGCTGTCTCTGTGGCGGCATCAACGGCGCTTTCAGGCAGACCGGACAACTGTGACTTATTGGTCAGCACCAATTGATAGTCGTTTGTCTCTTTCAGGGCATTTTCACTGAACTGCAGTGTCAATAAGCTTAATTCTTTGCACAATTTACGGTACTTTTCCTTGGCATCTCCTTGCAGGTTTGCTCCGTTGCGGACAAAGCCGGTGTAGATGTCTTCCAGTAGCTTGGACTGTTCCGGAGTAAGTTTATTCTTGTCTGTCAGCTCATATGCGGCTTTGATGCGGGCAAATAGCTTTTCGTTGAGGCTGATGTTGTTTTCATGTTCGCTCATCAGTGGCATGATTTCCCGGGCAAGTTCCTGCAATTCATCGCTGGTTTCGGCGCTGAGCAGATTGCCGAATACGGTAGTGACACGATGCAACAGTTCTCCGGACTTCTCGTAGGGCACTATCGTGTTTTCAAAAGTCGGAGCTGCAGGTTATTGATGATCGCATCTATTTCTGCATTTTGCCGGCGGATGCCTTCATGTATGGCAGGTGCGTAATGTTCAGTCTTTATCAGATTGAAAGGAACAGTACCATGTGGAGTTGAATACTTTTCAAAGAAAGGATTTGAGGCTTGTATCATAGTCATAAAACAAAGTAATATTAGTGTAAGTTTAAGTCTTGTCATATACCTATCTCTTGAAGAAAATAAATTAATTGCAAATGTGCAAAAAAAAATAGGCGACTTCATAAAAGAAGCCGCCTATTTTTTATTATTTTCTAACTGTATATTAGCAGTTAACAGATGCCATGTGAGCAATCAGGTCAAGAACCTTGTTAGAATAACCGATTTCGTTGTCGTACCAAGATACAACTTTAACGAAAGTATCAGTCAAAGCGATACCTGCCTTAGCATCGAAGATAGAAGTGCGAGTGTCACCCAAGAAATCAGAAGAAACAACTGCATCTTCAGTGTAACCTAGAACACCTTTCTTCGCCTTCAGAAGCTTCTTTCATGGCAGCGCAGATGTCAGCGTAAGTAGCCGGTTTAGCCAGGTTGACAGTCAGGTCAACAACAGAAACGTCCAAAGTCGGAACACGGAAAGACATACCGGTCAGTTTGCCGTTCAGAGCAGGGATAACCTTGCCGACAGCTTTAGCAGCACCGGTTGAAGACGGAATAATGTTGCCGGCAGCGGCACGACCGCCTCTCCAGTCTTTTACAGACGGGCCGTCAACTGTTTTCTGAGTAGCAGTTGTAGAGTGAACTGTAGTCATCAAACCGTCAGTGATACCCCATTTATCGTTCAATACTTTAGCGATAGGAGCCAAGCAGTTAGTAGTACAAGAAGCGTTAGATACGAATTGAGTACCCTTAACATAAGTCTTCTCGTTCACACCGCATACGAACATCGGAGTGTCATCCTTAGAAGGAGCAGACATTACGACATATTTAGCACCGGCTTCGATGTGAGCTTGAGCTTTTTCCTTAGTCAGGAACAAACCGGTAGATTCAACTACGTACTCAGCACCTACTTCGTTCCATTTCAGGTCAGCCGGGTTCTTTTCAGCAGTGATACGGATAGATTGACCGTTAACGATCAGTTTGCTGTTTTCAACGTCAGCTTCGATAGTACCATCGAATTGGCCATGCATTGTGTCGTATTTCAGCATATAAGCCAAGTAATCAACCGGGCAAAGGTCGTTAATACCAACGATTTGGATGTCGTTTCTCTTTTGAGCTGCACGGAAAACGAAACGTCCGATACGTCCGAATCCATTAATACCTACTTTAATCATTTTGTTTAAACTTTTAAGGGTTTTATAATGTTTAAAATTAAACTTTCAAACTTTTACAGCATTTTCTTTTACGAATTGCGCTGCAAAAGTAAGAAAATGTTTTTATATTCGTATCCAAAATCATAATTAAATAATTGAAAAGATGGGAAAAAGTTCATTTTTACAGGAATTTAAGGCTTTTGCCATGAAAGGCAATGTGGTCGATATGGCTGTCGGTGTTATCATTGGAGGTGCGTTTGGCAAGATTGTATCTTCAGTTGTGGCTGATGTGATAATGCCTCCTTTGGGCTTGCTGATAGGCGGTGTGAATTTCACCGATTTAAAATGGGTGATGAAGCCTGCCGAAGTAGTGGACGGTAAGGAAATGGCCGCTGTAACACTGAATTACGGAAATTTCCTGCAAGCCACTTTCGACTTTCTCATTATCGCTTTTTCTATCTTTATGTTTATTAAGCTGATAACCAAGCTGACGGAAAAGAAAAAAGCGGAAACGCCTGCTGCTCCTCCTGCACCGCCCGTACTGAGTAAGGAAGAAGTGCTGTTGACGGAAATTCGTGATATATTGAAAGAAAAATAATCACGTTTTTTTATTTAAATAATAAAGAAATTCATATATAAATATCCTCGGAAGATGGTAATGCTTCTTTCGAGGATATTTGATTTTATAGGATTAAAAAAGGATTATTGCCTAGTCTTCTTTCAGGTTGTACTTCAATCTCTGATATTTACGAATTGTCTCCCGTTGAAGGCTTTCAAGTGTACTGATCTCTATGGATAGTTGGTGGAGCTTGGGATCGGTCTCTTTGAGAATTCGTGCTGTTTTATAATCATAGATTTCCGGTACAACTTCCTGGTTTCTTTTACATTCGTCCAGTAGATAGGAAGCACAGGCTATATAATGCTCTTTGAAGGCTTTGCGCTTTTTTTTCGAGCAGCGGACGGTAAGCCTTATCCTCATTGTATATGCGTTGATAGAAACCGTCCAAGGCAACTTTGCGGTCTTTTTTTCTGTTCCGTATTGATGGCTCTTTTATATAAAGAATCGAGGGTGATATACTCCGGGTAGGATGTCAATAGTGCTTCAAGTTCTTTTTTAGCCTTTTCGTAGGCTAATCTCTGAGGTTCCAGTTCTTCCGGTTTTATGGTAGTGGCAAGTTGTATCAACCGGGGTTCGCGGTTGAAGTTGGTGATTTTGTAGAGTTTCTTGCAATATTCAATGTATTTTTCTGTTATTTCCCAATTGTACTGCAAAGTTTTTTCTTGCAAATCAGTCTGTATGCTTGTCAGAGCATTTTCTAATTGAGCAATTTCAATTTGTAGCGAATCTGCTTTGGAAAGGGGCTGTGCTGCTATCGGCAATAGGCAGTAAAGTGTAAGGACCGCTGATAGGATGTTTCTTTTCATGATACTTAGATATTTGGTTTAGTAACAGAGACAAATATAAATTCTTTATTTTATAAATCCAACAAATCCTTTAGTTTCTTGAAAGATAAGCGGTGCAGGTGTTTTCCGTTCTCTGTATATTGCCGTATTTTGTTTTTTGCTCTGAACAAATTTTGCCATATTTTGCTTTCTGCTCTAAACAAATTCGTATCTTTGTGCTCCAAATTACTAACACCTCTGTTTCTATGCAAGAAAAGATTATTATTCTTGATTTCGGCTCACAGACCACGCAGCTTATCGGTCGCCGTGTTCGCGAGTTGAATGTATATTGTGAAATTGTGCCTTACAACAAATTTCCTCAGGGAGATGCGAGTGTAAAAGGAGTTATTCTTTCAGGTAGTCCATTTTCCGTATATGACGAAAGTGCGTTTAAGATAGATTTAAACGAAATCCGTGGTAAATATCCTATATTGGGAATCTGCTACGGTGCACAGTTTATAGCCTATACCAACGGCGGTAAGGTTGAACCTGCGGGTAGCCGTGAATATGGACGGGCGCATTTAGCTTCTTTTGATAAAAAACAATGTGCTTTTTAAGGGAGTAAAGGAAAATACTCAAGTGTGGATGAGCCATGGAGATACGATTACTGCTATTCCCGATAATTTCAAGAAAATAGCTTCAACAGATAAAGTGGAGATTGCTGCTTATCAGGTGGAAGGAGAGAAAATGTGGGGTGTACAATTCCATCCGGAAGTATTCCATAGCGAGGACGGTACACAGATGCTGAAAAACTTTGTAGTGGAAGTCTGCGGTTGCAGGCAAGACTGGAGCGCAGCTTCGTTTATCGAAACTACGGTTGCCCAGTTGAAGGAACAGTTGGGAGATGATAAGGTTGTTCTCGGTTTGAGCGGTGGCGTTGACTCTTCTGTTGCTGCTGTATTGCTGAATCGTGCTATCGGAAAGAATTTAACTTGTATTTTTGTGGATCATGGCATGTTGCGCAAAGATGAATTTAAAAATGTATTGCACGATTATGAATGTCTTGGTCTGAATGTTATCGGAGTGGATGCAAGCGCTAAATTCTTTGCGGAATTGGCAGGAGTGACCGAACCTGAAAAGAAGCGTAAGATTATAGGTAAGGGTTTCATTGATGTATTCGATGAAGAGGCTCATAAAATTAAAGATGTGAAATGGCTGGCTCAAGGAACGATCTATCCGGATCATGCATTTGGCAACAAGTTGCTATATTCAATTATATCGGGTTATAAATAGTCCCATAAACATATATTTGGCAACTGTAATGAGCCCCTTTCCTTCATTTTTTTATCAGTTTAGCACATATTTTTTTTTTTTGATATTAAAGGCTATAGCAAAGAAAGCAAAGTCCATTGTAACCTTGTCTTCTCCCACATGCCGGAATCTTCTGTATGCCATGTTGTATTTCATTTGTCCAAACACAGCTTCTGGTTCTATACACCTCCTGCCTCTATGCTTGATACCTTCTTCTGAGAGCAATCTTTCCCGTGCCTGCCGTTTGTATTGATTTAATCGGTGGTTGACTTCTATAATACGGTTCCCCCGAGCTTTAAAACAACTGCCACGCAAAGGGCAACCTTCGCATCTTTTTGCTTTATACCGGGCACTTTCGGTGATGTATCCACTCGCTGTCTTGTCACGTTTAATCCCCCCTCATTGTAATGGAGACTTTCGGCATGGAACGGGTTGGGAGTATAACGGGGACGCTGTTTTTTATGGAAGTAATTGTACTTGATGAAGGCTTCTATCCCATTCTCCTGCATGAACCGGTAATTTTCTTCCGAACCGTAACCGGAGTCTGCCACGCAGATATTCGGTAAACGGTTATAGCGGTACTGGAAAGAGTGGAAAAAAGGTATGAGGGTCAGTGTATCGGTAGGGTTGGGAAACAGACAGAAGTCTGTGATAAATTGGTTTTCAGTACCTATTTGCAGATTATATCCGGGTTTGGTCTGCCCGTTCTTCATGGCATCTTCTTTCATGCGCATGAATGTGGCACCAGGATCGGTCTTGGAATAGGAGTTACGTTCTCCAAAGGGTATCAAGGTGATTGTCATATTCTATCAGCTTGTCACGATACCCCTTCAAGTTCCCTGACCTGCTTCTTCTTTTTGCGCAGAGCTTTCTTTTCTTCCTTATCCTTTGTTGCAGGCTGGCGTTCCAGGGCTTCTTTAAGTTCATCCACTATGTCAGAGAGCTTGCAGGAAGTAAACTCCACGGATGTGTCTTTTTATAGAGTTCTCCTGTGCAATGGCTTCATCCACCTGCTCCAAGAGAATACGGATTTTATCCATTAGTCTCGTACGGTTCCGTTCGACTGTCTTGCGCCAGACAAAAGTATATTTGTTGGCTTTGGATTCAATCTTAGTACCGTCGATATACTCCACATCAAGGCTGATGAAGCCTTTATCGGCAAGGACAAGAACCAACTGGGTAAATACATTATTTATTTCCTCCTTTACACGGTTACGAAAACGGTTGATCGTGATAAAATCCGGATGCTCATTACCGGCAAGCCAAATATAATGAATGTCACGAAGGAGGTGCTTCTCTATTTTACGGCAAGAATAGATATTATTCATGTAGGCGTAGATTATCACCTTAAGCATCATTTTAGGATGATAAGGACAACGGCCCGTTTCCTTATAAAGCTTCTTGAAACTCTCAAGATTGAGGTTGTCAATAACAGCATTCACGATGCGAACCGGGTCGTTCGCAGCTATGTTTTCATCAATTCTTTTGGAAAAAAGAACGGTTTGGTTGGGAATGTAAGGACGAAAATGTAACTTTGCCATAACGAAAAACTTTATGCCTAAAGATACGAAAACTTTGGGTAATAACAAAGCCCGGGCTTGAGAAAGTCTGGGCTTTGCGCATAAAAAAAAGGCTGTGTCAGCATTTTGACACAACCTCTTTCATTTTAATAATCTTCTTGAAGATATTTGCATTTTATGTACTTGGTCAGTTTATCAAATTTTCAACATTAGGCAGTATGATTTCCCCGCGGTGTAATTCAACCAATCCTTTTGTTTGCATAGTATTGAGGGCTTTTGACACTCCTGTTCGGGTTTCGTTGATGATTTGAGCCAAATCCTCCATTTTTATTTTCAATATTTTTTCGCCCGACAGCCGTTCTGTATGACTGAGGATGAAATGGATAATGCGGCTTTCGGGACTATTGCCGAATACAGCCCATAAGCGGTTGTGCAGCATTTGAGTGCGGTTACTGATGATATTCATGTAATTCAAGCGGAATATTTCGTAGTTGAAGAGCTCTTTCACTACAAATGCTTTGCTGATGCTGACCGTATGCACTTCGGTTCTTGCCCGATATGTAGAAGCATAATGCGTTTTCATGCCGAATATGGAGTGAGCCTCAATCAGGAAAGGGGCTGGAAAATATTCGGTGAAGCAGTAAGAAGAATCGGCGGATGATGTGGAAGATGCAATTTCTCCTTTTAGGACGAAGACCAGTTCATGACAGGCGCCCCCTCTTTTAAAAAGAAGCTCACCTGGTTTATATTTTGTGAAGTGCAATTTGACCTTTTCCAAAATACGGGTGAAGTCTTCTTGGGCAAGTCCCTGAAACAGGGGTAATTGTAATAACGTATCAAACATTGTTTCCATATCATTCTCATCTTCTGGTTTAAGAACAAAAGTAGATATAATCGAACTCTGCCGTAAACACTTGCCCTTTCTTTTTGTTTTTTTTATTATTTCTTAAACGTGCTACTCATTCACTTTTAAGAAATATTGCGAAATACATAAAAATAGATTATTTTTGTAGAAAAAAGGAGGGACATATGTTTTCAGCATTTAATTGGCAGCAGATGACAAGTGCTTTTATCGTGCTGTTTGCCGTGATAGATATTATAGGCTCTATTCCTATTATTATCAATTTGAAAGAAAAGGGGAAAGATGTAAATGCGCTGAAAGCTACATTAATATCGTTTGCCTTGCTGATAGGTTTCTTTTATGCGGGTGATATGATGCTGAAATTGTTTCATGTGGACATTGAGTCATTTGCGGTGGCCGGTGCGTTTGTTATTTTTCTGATGTCGCTGGAAATGATTCTTGATATTGAAATCTTTAAAAACCAGGGGCCGATTAAAGAAGCAACGCTGGTTCCGCTGGTCTTTCCGCTATTGGCAGGAGCGGGAGCCTTTACAACTTTACTCTCTTTGCGTGCAGAATATGCCAGTATCAATATTATCATTGCATTAGTCTTGAATATGATATGGGTATATTTTGTTGTCAGCATGACCGGGAGGGTAGAACGTTTTTTGGGTAAAGGCGGCATTTATATTATCCGTAAATTTTTTGGCATTATCCTGTTAGCAATTTCAGTGCGTTTGTTTATGGCAAATATTTCATTGCTGTTGGACAGCTTCCGTCATTAGTTCTTCTTTTCTTTTTCCTGTGTAGAAGGAATTGTAACAGCTTTCCATAAAGAAAGATATTGAAAGGCATCATAGGGCAACTTGCCGTGTGTTGAAATTCCCGGTCTATCCCTGCTTCTAAGAATCCAAGCGTGGATGAAGCGAATAAATAAAAATAGTGGTATACCATCGCCAGAACTATTTGTAGCCCGTCATGCTTCCTATATTGTACAGGGATTTATCATTTTCGTACAATGCTTTGGATTATTTGCTTGAAAAGCGAAAAAAAAAAGACTTTTTATTTTGCGTGTAGGCTTTAATTCGTATTTTTGGGCATTGCTACAAGCTTTGTAGCGCATATACCTGAAATAATTAACCTTTAAATAATGCACAACTATGAGTTATTTACGATTTGACAAGACCTTGATGGTTAATCTGCAAGAATCTTTGCCAAGGGAGATACTTCGGACTAACAAATCAGGAGCCTATCATTGTACAACGATTGTAGATTGTAACACACGCAAATATCACGGCTTGTTGGTAATTCCCGTTCCCAACCTGGATGATGAAAACCATGTGCTGCTGTCTTCTTTGGATGAAACAGTGATTCAGCACGGTGCAGAGTTTAACTTGGGATTGCACAAGTATCAGGGAAATAATTTTAGTCCGAACGGACATAAGTATATCCGTGAGTTTGATTGCGAGCATATCCCGGCAACTACTTACCGTGTGGGAGGCGTTATTCTCCGCAAAGAGAAAATTTTTGTACATCATGAGAACCGGATACTGATTCGTTACACCTTGGTCGATGCCCATTCGGCAACAACACTTCGGTTCCGTCCCTTTTTGGCATTCCGCAGCGTACGCGAATACACGCACGAAAATGCACAGGCAAGCCGTGATTACCAACCGGTGGAAAACGGTATTAAAACCTGTATGTATCCCGGCTATCCGGAACTTTATATGCAGTTGAACAAAAAAAACGAATTTCATTATCAGCCGGATTGGTATCGTGGCATTGAATACCCGAAAGAACAGGAACGCGGTCGATTTTAATGAAGACCTGTATGTACCCGGTTATTTTGAAGTAGATATAAAGAAGGGTGAAAGTATCGTTTTCTCTGCGGGTATCTCCGAAATTTCACCGCGTAAGCTAAAGCAGACTTTTGAGGCTGAGGCAGAAGACCGTACTCCGCGTGACAGCTTTTATCACTGTTTGAAAAATTCGGCTCACCAGTTCCACAATAAACAAGGAGAAGAACATTATGTACTTGCAGGCTATCCCTGGTTTAAATGCCGTGCGCGCGACTTGTTTATCTCTTTACCGGGCTTAACTTTGGCCGTGGACGAACAAGATGAATTCGAGGATGTTATGAGAACGGCGGAAAAGGCTATCTATGCTTTCATTGAGGATAAACCGGTTGGTTATAAAATATATGAGATGGAACATCCTGACGTGCTTTTATGGGCAGTATGGGCTTTACAGCAGTATGCCAAGGATACATCGCGCGAACAATGCCGTTTGAAATACGGCAGGTTATTGGAGGATATTATGAATTATATCTGCGCTCGTAAGCATGATAATCTTTTCTTGCATGAAAACGGTTTGCTTTACGCAAATGGCAAGGAAAAGGCAGTTACCTGGATGAACTCTACGGTTAACGGGCATCCTGTAATCCCTCGCACCGGATATATTGTTGAGGTGAATTCGCTGTGGTATAATGCATTGCGTTTTGTTTCAGACATTGTGCGTGAGGGTGGAAATGACATTCTTGCAGACAAATTGGATGCTCAGGCAGAAATAACAGGAAAATCGTTTGTGGAAGTTTTTCGTAATGAATACGGTTATCTGTTTGATTATGTAGACGGTTATATGATGGATTGGAGCGTTCGTCCCAATATGATATTTGCTGTTGCTTTTGACTATTCTCCATTGGATAGGGCACAGAAGAAGCAGGTACTTGATATTGTGACAAAAGAATTGCTGACTCCGAAAGGTCTGCGTACATTGAGTCCTAAAAGTGGGGGATATAATCCCAATTATGTCGGTCCTCAGATTCAGAGAGATTACGCATACCACCAAGGCACAGCCTGGCCGTGGCTTATGGGCTTTTATATGGAAGCGTACCTGCGTATATATAAGATGAGTGGTATTTCGTTTGTAGAGCGGTATCTGATCGGTTTTGAAGATGAGATGACGAGCCATTGCATAGGTTCTCTGCCCGAGTTATTCGATGGAAACCCGCCGTTTAAAGGAAGAGGCGCGGTATCGTTCGCCATGAATGTGGCGGAGATTCTGCGTATCTTGAAATTGTTGTCTAAGTATAATTTATAGGAGGAGGAACGAAGATGAAAGTTTTAATGTTTGGTTGGGAATTTCCTCCCAAAATATATGGTGGCCTTGCAGTTGCATCATACGGAATCACGAAGGGTTTGAGTCAGCAGGGAGATGTGGAGACTACTTTCTGTATGCCTAAGCCTACAGGTGAAGAAGAGAAATTCTTGAATATAATCGGTATGAACCAGGTGCCTATCGTGTGGCGTGATGTTGATTACGATTATTTGAAGTCTCGTTTGTCGACAATGAGTCCGGAGCAATATTATGCTTTGCGCGACCATATTTACTCGGATTTCTCATATATGCACGTCAATGATCTGGGCTGTATGGACTTTGCCGGCGGTTATCCCGGAAATTTGCACGAAGAAATCAATAACTTCTCGATTATAGCCGGAGTTGTGGCACGTCAACAGGAATTCGACATTATTCATGCGCACGATTGGCTGACATATCCGGCTGGTGTGCATGCCAAGCTGGTAAGTGGCAAACCTTTGTGTATCCATGTGCATGCTACTGATTTTGACCGTTCGCGCGGTAAAGTTAACCCCACGGTCTATTCCATGGAAAAAAACGGAATGGATTATGCCGACTGCATCATGTGCGTTTCCGAATTGACCCGTCGTACTGTTATCAACGAGTATCATCAAGATCCGAGAAAGGTATTTGCCATGCATAATGCGGTGTACCCGCTTTCGCAAGAATACCAGGATATTCCGCGTCCTGAACATTCGAAAGAGAAGGTCGTGACTTTCCTCGGACGTATCACTATGCAGAAAGGTCCGGAATATTTTGTGGAAGCTGCTGCACTGGTGTTGCAACGTACCCGCAACATCCGCTTTGTGATGGCCGGTTCGGGTGATATGCTGAATGCCATGATTAATATGGCTGCCGAACGTGGCATTGCAGACCGTTTCCATTTTCCCGGCTTTATGAAAGGTAAGCAAGTGTACGAAGTTTATAAGAATAGTGATGTATTCGTTATGCCTTCCGTTTCCGAGCCTTTCGGTATCGCCCCGTTGGAAGCCATGCAGTGCGGAACTCCCTCTATCATTTCCAAGCAGTCCGGATGTGGTGAAATCCTCGATAAGGTAATTAAGACCGATTATTGGGATATTCATGCTATGGCGGATGCCATTTATTCCATCTGTATGAATCCGTCTTTATTCCATTATCTTCAGGAAGAAGGAAAGAAAGAAGTGGACGGAATTACCTGGGAAAAGGTGGGCTTGAGAATCCGTGCTCTTTACGAGGATGTGTTAAGAAACTATGGTAAATAATAAAACAACAAATACTAATGAGAACTATCTGTCTTTATTTTGAGATACATCAAATTATACATCTGAAACGTTATCGTTTCTTTGATATTGGTACAAACCATTACTACTATGATGATTATGCCAATGAAACAAGTATTAATGAAGTTGCCGAACGTTCGTATATTCCTGCACTGAATACGCTTATTGGAATGGTGAAGGATTCGGGTGGTGCATTTAAAGTGGCTTTATCCATCTCAGGTGTGGCATTGGAGCAACTGGAAATCCATGCACCTGCTGTAATCGACCTGTTGCACCAGCTCAATGATACGGGATGCTGTGAATTCTTGGCCGAACCTTATTCGCATGGACTTTCTTCATTGGCTAATGAAGACTGTTTCAAAGAGGAGGTTATGCGTCAAAGCGCCAAGATGAAGGAAATGTTTGGCAAAGCGCCCAAGGTGTTCCGTAACTCCAGTCTGATTTACAATGACGAAATTGGTGCCATGGTGGCAAGTATGGGTTTTAAGGGGATGCTGACTGAAGGGGCAAAACATGTGCTTGGCTGGAAGAGTCCGCACTATGTGTACCATTGTAATATAAATCCGAACTTAAAGTTGCTGTTGCGCGATTTTAAACTGTCGGATGATATTAGTTTGCGTTTCTCGAATTCCGAGTGGAACGAATATCCGTTGTTTGCCGATAAGTATATCAGTTGGATCGATGCATTCCCGCAAGAGGAGCAGGTTATCAACATATTTATGGAGCTTTGTTCATTAGGGATGTCACAGCCTTTATCCTCCAATATTCTGGAATTCCTGAAGGCATTGCCTGCATGTGCTAAGGAAAAAGGCATTACTTTCTCAACTCCTACCGAAATTGTTACCAAGTTGAAATCCGTTTCACAATTGGATGTACCTTATCCTATGTCGTGGGTGGATGAAGAAAGAGATACAAGTTGCTGGTTGGGTAATGTAATGCAGCGTGAGGCTTTCAATAAACTGTATAGTGTGGCCGAGCGTGTACATATCTGTGATGACCGCCGCATCAAGCAGGATTGGGATTATTTGCAGGCCAGCAACAACTTCCGCTTCATGACGACCAAGAATAGTGGAGTAGGGTTGAACCGCGGTATCTATGAATCACCGTATGATGCTTTCACCAACTATATGAATATTTTGGGAGACTTTATCAAGCGTGTTGATTCTCTTTATCCGGTGGATATTGATAACGAGGAGCTGAATGCTTTGCTTACTACAATCAAGAATCAGGGGGATGAAATAGAAGAACTTCATAAAGAGTTGGAAAAAGCGCAGAAAAAGTTGGAAAAGGAAAAAGCCGCTGAGAAGAAAAAAGAACCGAAAGATGCTTCTAAGCCTGCTACAAAGTCTACTGCAAAGAAAGTTACGGCAAAGAAGCCTGCTGCCAAGTCTGCCAAACTTTAGATAATGTTAGTCCTCCATGCTTTATTTGAGAGTATGGAGGACTTTTTTTGTAGCTTGGATTAATTCTATTCTGCTTATGTCAGAACCTTCTCTTTCTTTAAAGTAAACTATAAACCAAAATCTTCATTTATAAAAACTAAACTTCGGTTTTTATAAATGAAGATTTTTGTGTATAAAGATATAGAATCTAAGTTCCTGCTTTTTTTACTTATTGAAAGAAGTATATGTAACCTCTATTTGCAATTTGGTTCCACCCTGTTCCGGGTCTCCACCTTTCAGCTTGGCATACGTAGGCTTCAAGTCATGCTGAATACCAATTATGGAAGGAGTAGTGCTGTTTGTATCGTAGGTCACAACTACGGGGATTATTACTACTTTATCCCAATCCTTTCCTTCGCCTTCGCTCCATTCTGTTTCCCATGCAGTTTCATTCCACGATGTACCTGCCGCTTCTTTGGCTTTCTGTTTGGCGGTCTTTTTTTTCATTGATGCAAGCAGAAACCAGACGGGCTATATTCATAAAGGTGTATTGGTTGGTTTCGATACTGTTGTGAGTTGCGACAAAAGAGGTTACATTGTTTGCAAGCTCATTGTTGACAAAGAAAGAGTCCATGTCTTTTTTACGCAGCAACAGTACGGTTTCCGGTGCACTCATGCTGAATTTATACTTGTTACTTTCCTGATTATAGTTTGTGAAAGTCAGCTTGACAGCATTCAGTGTGTCGTTTGACAACTCTTCATGTATTTTATCATAGGGCAAGGTTGCCTCTGTAAAAAAATACCTGCAGGCGATTTGAGATAACTCCAACCGGTTTCATTCGCTTTCTTGATTAATTCCTCGGAGCTTTCAAACTTATTGGCTTGAATAACTTCTTTGGTGGAGGCAAACACTGTTGCCGTACTATAATATAAAGAGTCTTTACCGTCTTTTTTTGGTGAGCTTTACTCCTAAACTGTCTACGTAATGAAAGCGGAATTGCATTTGCAGGTCCACAGTCAACGTATAGAATTGTTCCGTCTCCGTAATCCGTCTTAATATAGACTCCTTTCAATACATTGTCAATAAACTTCTCCGAGTTTTTGAAGAAATCGTTTTCTCCTCTTTGGTAGGCTCTGTTCAACTGCAGGAGTTCATTTCCAAACTGCTTGCTTAGAGGCAGAGTTACATTGGGATAAAAAAGACTGTTTCCATTAGAGTCGGTAGCATTTCTTACAGAGTCGGGAACAGAGGTGTCATAAGCAGTATATGCTTTGTGCAACTCAAAATAACCGGTTTCTTCAAAATGCGGCTTGTCAGTTTCATTTCCGTAATATTCTTTCGGATTAATATCGGTATAGTGCTTGTTTTCTAATCTTTTGTCCAGCTCATATACCGACATTCTGCATGGATTTAAGGAATCTCCGAACCATGAAGAGTAGTATATTGTTAACTGTGCTGAAACGACGGTATCACCCGCCATTGTTCCCACATGCTTTTCCGGGTCGTATACTGCGGGAATTTGAAGTCGTCCGTACAGTTCAGCTCAGTCAGGAAGCTGGCTTCGTAGCTTCCAAAACCTTCGGGAGCAGGATCTGTGAATTTACCTACATATCCCGTACTTGTCTTGGCATAAACTTTTTCTGCAAGGAGAGATTTGGTGGTGACATCAAAAGTCGTAGTTGTGGCTGAAATACCGTCAGAATCAGGTAACATGCTCATGCCCAATGTGCCGGTATTGTCATCGCATCCGTAGAAAGCCAGAATTGCAAAAAGCAATATCCCTAAATATTTTACTTTCATAATTCTTCGTATTGATACTTTATTTTTATTCTGCTCCCCAAACCTGGTCGTAGAAGTCGTTGCAGGCATCTGCAAAGATTTCGGGAGATTGATAGCCTAAGACAGGCTTGCCGATTTGGCGGGCATATGCTATCACTTCCTCATTCACGTGTTCGCTTTGCTGGATGACACCGTCGGAATAGTCCACCGCCAGTTTGCAGAGAGCTGTATAGTCCACCGGCTCTTTCAAATCGGCAACGTCTTTCTTACTGATACCCTTCAGAAGAAGCTTGCTGGCAAAATCGGGATGGAACGGTTCCTTGAAGTCATTGTCATAAAGTGAAAAGACAACTTTTGCATCTCTGAATGACGGTTCGTCTTTATACGCTTTCTTGATATACAGCGGTGCTAATGCAGTCATCCAACCGTGGCAGTGGATGACGTCCGGACACCAACGCAGTTTCTTGACTGTTTCCAATACACCGCGTGCATAGAAAATAGCGCGTGCATCGTTGTCTTCATATTCAACGCCGTTCTCATCAACCACTTGCAGGCGGTTCTGAAAGTAATCGTCGTTGTCGATAAAATAAACCTGCATGCGGGCGGACTGTATGGATGCTACCTTAATGATAAGCGGATGGTCGGTATCGTCGATGATAAGGTTCATGCCGGAGAGACGTATCACTTCGTGCAATTGGTTTCTGCGCTCGTTGATGTTTCCCCATTTGGGCATAAACGTTCTGATTTCTCTGCCTTTTTCTTGGATTGCTTGCGGCAGGTTTCTGCCAACAAGGGACATTTCGGATTCTGAAACGTAAGGGGTAATTTCTTGTGTTATAAATAAAACCTTGTTCGCTTTTGTCATAATAACGATGTTCTCAATTATTCTGCAAAGATATAAAAAAAATCGGGCAATAAAGCAAGACGAGCTCATCTATAATTCCTTATGAATTGTTAACTGTTTGTATATCAGTGATAAAAAGGGTCGGATACAGCTTTGGATATGGAATGACTTTTGCATTAATTTATGATATTTCTTCTTTATGTGGTAAATAATAGCTTATTTTGCATCGTTTTGCGAACAACTAAGTTATTATATAACCAATAAAAATGGAAATAGTACATACTATCAAGGACTTGCAGGCCGGACTTTCGGCTATGAGAGCCCAGGGTAAGAAGGTCGGTCTGGTACCTACGATGGGGGCCTTGCATGCCGGTCATGCTTCATTGGTAAAACGTTGTGTGGCGGAGAATGATGCCGCTGTAGTAAGTGTTTTTGTAAATCCTACTCAGTTTAATGACCAAAATGATTTAATCAAATATCCCCGTACGCCGGAAGCTGATTGTCGTTTGCTGGAAGAATGTGGGGCTGCGTTTGTTTTTGCTCCGGCAGTGGAGGAGATGTATCCGGAACCGGATACGCGCCAATTCAGCTACGCACCTTTGGATACGGTAATGGAGGGAGCCTTTCGTCCGGGACACTTTAACGGTGTGTGCCAGATTGTGAGCAAGTTGTTTGATGCGGTGCAGCCGGATCGCGCCTATTTCGGAGAAAAGGACTTTCAGCAATTGGCCATTATCCGTGAAATGGTGCGTCAGATGAAGTATCCGTTGGAGATTGTAGGTTGTCCCATCGTACGTGAGGAAGACGGCTTGGCGCTGAGTAGCCGCAATGCCCGTCTGTCTGACGAGGAACGCAAAAATGCCTTGAAAATTTCGCAGACTTTATTTGAAAGTCGTACCTTTGCGGCTTCGCATACGGTTGCTGAGACACAGAAGTTTGTGGAAGATGCCATTGCAGCCGCTCCCGGCTTGCGTTTGGAATACTTTGAACTGGTGGACGGCAACACGTTGCAGAAGATTGCCGATTGGGAAGATACTTCGTATGCCGTGGGTTGCATTACGGTGTTCTGCGGAGAAGTCCGCCTGATTGACAATATCAAGTATAAGGAATAATAAACATAAAAAAGCCAATCTTATGATGATTGAAGTGTTGAAGTCTAAAATCCATTGCGCCCGTGTTACGGAAGCCAACCTCAATTATATGGGGAGCATCACGATTGACGAGGATTTGATGGATGCCGCTAACATGATTGCCGGCGAGAAGGTTTATATTGCCGACAATAATAACGGTGAACGTTTTGAAACTTACATTATTAAAGGCGAGCGCGGTTCGGGCAAAATCTGTTTGAACGGCGCGGCAGCCCGTAGGGTTCAACCGGATGACATTGTTATTATCATGTCGTATGCATTGATGGACTTTGAAGAGGCCAAGACGTTTAAGCCGACGGTGATTTTTCCTGATCCGGTGACAAACAAGGTGGTGAAATAAGTTCTGTATCAGATAGAAAGAAAAAGAAAGCGTATCGTTCATTGCGATACGCTTTCTTTCTTTTTATGGTGAAGTTTCTTTAGTTCTTCAGTTGTTCATTCATTGCTGCGGCAGCTTTCCGCCCGTCGCCCATAGCAAGGATTACGGTAGCGCCGCCGCGGACAATGTCGCCACCGGCATAAATGGTCGGTATGGACGACTGCATGTTGTCGTTTACGGCAATCGTACCTTTGCGCCCCAATTCAAGTCCTTTGATAGAACTCGGAACAATCGGATTAGGAGAAACACCCACGCTGACAATGGCAAGGTCAATGTCAATCGTTTCGGTAGCTCCCGGAATGGGGACAGGACTGCGGCGTCCGGAAGCATCGGGTTCGCCCAGTTCCATTTTTTGAAGAACCACCTGTTTTACTTTTCCTTGCTCGTCGGCAATGTATTCTATCGGGTTGTGGAGTGTCAGGAATTCTACACCTTCTTCCTTGGCATGTTTCACTTCCTCGATACGTGCGGGCATCTCTTCTTCCGAGCGGCGGTAGATAATCATAGCGCGTTCGGCGCCCAGGCGGCGGGCTGTGCGGACGGAGTCCATAGCCGTGTTACCGCCACCGATAACGGCTACGCATTTACCGAAAGGCACAGGCGTATCGGAATCTTCGCTGGCGGCGTCCATCAGGTTGACGCGCGTCAGGTATTCGTTGGACGATAGGATATTGATGGAGTTTTCACCGGGGATGTTCATGAAGTTCGGCAGTCCGGCACCGGAAGCGACGAATATGCCTTTGAACCCTTCTTCTTCCAGTTGTTCTACGCTTAATGTCTTGCCGATGATGCAGTCCTTGATAAACTTCACACCCATTTGGGCAAGGTTCTCGATTTCCACGTCCACAATCTTGTTGGGCAGGCGGAACTCGGGAATGCCGTATTTCAACACGCCGCCGATTTCGTGCAGTGCCTCGAATACGGTAACATCGTAACCATATTTCGCCATATCTCCGGCGAAAGACAGACCGGCGGGTCCCGAACCGATTACAGCAATCTTAATGCCGTTCTTTTCTTTGATTTCCGGCACGGAGATTTGTCCGCTTTCCCGCTCGTAATCTGCAGCGAAGCGTTCCAGATAACCGATGGCAACCGGCTTTTCGTTCATCTTTAAGTGGATACACTTGGATTCGCATTGTTTTTCCTGCGGACACACACGACCGCAGACAGCGGGCAATGCGCTGGTTTCTTTCAATGTTTTGGCTGCTTCCAGAAACTCGCCGCGTTCTATATTCTTGATGAAACGGGGTATGTCTATACCTACGGGGCAACCCTCCATGCACCCCGGATTGGCGCAGTCCAAACAACGTTTGGCTTCTGTCAGGGCCTGTTCCTCGGTCAATCCCCGGTTCACTTCTTCCTTGCGGCTGTGCGAACGGTATTCCGCATCCAACTCGTTCATTTCCACGCGGGGAATGGCAGTACGCTCTTTGGCTTTCATGGACTTGCGCAGTTCTTGACGCCAGGCGGCATTGCGGTTTTTTTCATCTTCTGCCTGAGTGTTCTCGCCGGTTGCCTGACAAGTTTGCGGTTCTTCCAGTTTATGCATTTCTTCGCGTTCGATATTTTTGAATGCACCCATGCGTTTCAGCATTTCGTCGAAATCTACCTGGTGACCGTCGAATTCCGGGCCGTCTACGCATACAAATTTGGTTTTACCGCCGATGGTGATACGGCAGGCGCCGCACATTCCGGTTCCGTCTACCATGATGGTATTCAAGGATACATCGGTGGGTATTTCGTATTTCTTCGTCAGCAAACAAACGAATTTCATCATAATGGCCGGGCCGATACAGAAGCATTTGTCTACTTTCTCGCGTTTGATAACATCTTCCACACCTTCCGTAACCAAACCTTTACGGCCGTATGAACCGTCGTCCGTCATGATAATGACCTCGTCGGAGCTTTCGCGCATCTCTTTTTCAAGGATAATCAGCTCTTTGGTGCGTCCTGCCAGCACTGTAATCACACGGTTACCGGCAGCTTTCAATGCCTGCACGATGGGAAGCATCGGGGCTACACCCACACCGCCACCGGCGCAAACAACAGTTCCGAAGTTCTCGATATGGGTGGCTTGTCCCAGCGGACCGACAACATCGGTTATATAATCACCTTCATTCAGCTCACACAAGCGGGTAGATGAGAGACCTACTTCCTGTACAACCAAAGTGATAGTTCCCTTTACAGGGTCGGCAGCGGCAATGGTCAGCGGCATGCGCTCGCCTTTTTCGCCTACACGTACTATTACAAAGTGTCCTGCCTTGCGCGATTTAGCAATTAACGGTGCTTCAATTACTAATTTGAAGACCTTTTCAGAGAAATGTTCTTTGCTAATGATTTTATTCATTATCTTATAATTTTGTTGGTGTAATTACGCGATTTCTTTCAGAATGATAGATTATGCAAAGATACGGGTTATTTGTTAATAACAAAGAATGTGCAGGGGAAAAAAGAGTCAGAGGGAAGGGATGAAAGGGTTTTGAGGATAGAGAATGACCTTTTAAAGGAAGAGGGACTTGAGGAGTGAGGGGGCAATTATGGGGATTTTAGTTTTGACACACATTCCTGTAAGATATAAGGCTTTCAGCCTTCTGCTCTGTATGAAAGGTGCGTCAGAATAATAGGAATTTTATATTCTGACGCACCTTTTATTATTTTGAATGAGGAAATGATGTTTCCTTAGTCAATCATCTCAAATCCTGTATAGGGAACCAGTGCTTTCGGAATGCGGATACCTTCCGGTGTCTGGTTGTTTTCCAATAGCGCTGCTACGATACGCGGCAATGCCAGCGCAGAACCGTTCAGTGTATGGCAAAGCTCTGTTTTCTTTTCCGCTGTACGGTAGCGGCATTTCAGGCGGTTCGCCTGATAGGTGTCAAAATTGGATACAGAACTTACCTCCAGCCAGCGTTTCTGTGCTTCGGAGTACACCTCGAAGTCGAAGCAAAGGGCAGCTGTAAAACTCATGTCGCCACCACACAGACGCAGGATGCGATAAGGCAGTTCCAGTTTCTGGAGCAATCCTTCCACATGGTCCAACATCTCTTGGTGAGACTCTTTGGAATGTTCCGGCTTGTCGATGCGCACCAATTCTACTTTGGAGAATTCGTGCAGACGGTTCAAGCCGCGTACGTCTTTACCGTATGAGCCTGCTTCGCGACGGAAACATTGCGTATAAGCGCAGTTTTTGATAGGAAGCTGCTTCTCGTCAAGGATTACATCGCGATAGATATTCGTTACGGGAACTTCGGCAGTCGGAATCAGATACAAATCGTCCACTTCGCAATGATACATCTGACCCTCTTTGTCGGGCAACTGGCCTGTTCCGTAACCGGAAGCCGCATTGACCACTGTCGGCGGCATTATTTCCGTATAGCCCGACTTGCGTGCCTCGTCCAGGAAGAAGTTGATGAGCGCACGTTGGAGCTGTGCGCCTTTTCCTTTATATACAGGAAAGCCCGCACCCGTGATTTTAACACCCAGGTCAAAGTCTATCAGATCGTATTTCTTGGCCAGTTCCCAGTGTGGAAGCGCATCTTTGGGAAGTTCGGTTTCCATGCCGCCCATTTTTTCAACCACATTGTCGTCGGCGCCTACACCTTCGGGTACGCTGTCGTAAGGAACATTGGGAATTGTATAGAGCAGGTTCTGCAGGTCGGTTGCAGCTTGGTCCATTTCTTCCTGCAATGCCTTGTTGGCTTCTTTCAATTCGGCTACACGGTTTTTGGCAGTCTCTGCCTCGTCTTTCTTGCCCTCTTTCATCAGCATTCCGATAGATTTGGACAGGGAATTGACTTCCGACAGGTTCTTATCTAAGATTGTTTGGGTATTGCGTCGTTTGTTGTTGGTTTCCAGCACTTGCTCAATGGTTTCTTTGGCGTTTTTGAAGTGCTTTTTCTCCAGTCCGCGGATTACCGCGTCGGTATTGTCTGTAATTTGTTTAATGGTAAGCATATCTTATACTTGTTTTTATGATATTCCGGATTTGTGAGGGCAAAGATAGTGCAAATCAAAAGTATTACAAAAAAGAAACTTGCTTATTTTTGCGCTTAAAAAGAAAGGGATGCAATCAGACAGATTGCATCCCTTCGCTTTATTTTTTGTCCGGAAACTTATGCTTCTGCATTTTCGGCAGGAATAACAGAAACGAATCTTCTGTCTTCTCTACCTACTTTGAACTGTACAGTTCCGTCTACCAAGGCGAAAAGAGTGTGGTCTTTACCCATACCGAAGTTGTTACCCGGATGGAATTCAGTACCTCTTTGACGAACGATGATGTTACCTGCCTTGCAAGCTTCGCCACCAAATATCTTAACGCCTAATCTCTTGCTCTGTGATTCGCGGCCGTTCTTAGAACTACCGACACCTTTTTTATGTGCCATTTCTTCTTACTGTTTTAATTTGATTAAGCTACTACTTCCTTAATTGTTAACTCTGTGAATTGCTGACGGTGACCGTTCAGTTTGCGATATCCTTTTCTTCTTTTCTTGTGGAAAACAAGAACCTTGTCACCTTTTACCAAACCGGAAACAACTTCGCAAACTATCTTTGCGCCTTCTACAGTAGGAGCACCTACAGTGATGTTGCCGTCTTTGTCTACCAAAAGAACTTTCTCGAATTCTACTGTTGCACCGGCTTCAGCGTTTTGCATGTGGTGTACAAACAGTTTCTTGCCAACTTCTGCTTTGAATTGCTGGCCGTTGATTTCTACAATTGCGTACATTTCTTATATATAATGTATAAGTTAGCTCCGTCGGGTGGTCTCTAATCACTTAGAATACACTTAATTAAACCCGGTGCGGAATAATCGGGCACAAAATTACCTCTTTTATTTGGAACGGACAAATCTTTCTTTCTCTTTTAGACAATTAATATTTCGTGCTTAAACAAATGCTTCTCCATAAGCCGGGATGTTCTGGGAGTGCCGTTAAGCGGTGGAGATGCGAAGCGCTTATTCGTTCCATCGTGGAGAACATTCTGTTCCACCGTGGAGGAAATTTTGTTCCACCATGGCAGAACAAAACTTTCTCCATAGCGGAACGATTTAATTGTGGCAAGGTATTTCCTTAAGCATTATATAAAGATGAGAAAGCAAAAGAAAGCGGCGAATGCAGCAAAGAGGAGCAGCAGAAGCGCAATGCGACGTACACTGATGTTCCTTGGGGATGCAGCGGCGGGCAATGGTTCCCGTTCTAACAATTCTTCCAGGCTGCTCATTATTTTCTTGTGCGGGTATTTCTTCAGTTCTTCGGCGGTGGTCATGCCGTGCGTGATACCTGCAAAATCCACTCCGGCCTTTTGTGCGGTTTCTGCATCTACCGTACTGTCACCGATGTACAGTGTTTCGGCCTTGGTGACATGGAGTTGCCTGATGGCAAGCAGCAGACCTTCCGGCGATGGTTTGGGCGTTTGCACATCTTCTCCGCCGATGATGATGTCAAGAAAGTCTTCGGGAAAATGCTGGTCCAGCAACTCCTTGATGCGGTAACGGAATTTGGTGGATATAATTCCGATGCGGGCGCCTGAATCTTTCAAGGCTGCCAGTACCGACTTGGTTTCAAGGAAAAGCACGGTATTGACGGTCATGTGCGTATCTGCCTCTTTTATATATTCTTTTTTGAACTCAGCCAACTGGCGGGTATCGGTTACGCCGGAAAGAATGGAAAAAGATTCTTCCAGCGTTTTGCCGATGGTGCGTTTGATGTCGTTGTCGGTCGGGTGGGTATAGCCGTGGCGGTTCAGCACGTTGCGGAAACAGGTGACGATGCCGCGTGAAGAATCGGCAAGCGTGTAATCGAAGTCAAAGAGGTAAGTTGTATAGTTCATTTGTTTTTTTTACGCAAACATAAATAAAAAACATGAGTTCCGAATGCTTTATCTTGTAGAAAACTTTCTTTATCCGTTTTGGGGGTGCGGACGAAAAAATATGCAAAAAGTGTGAAAACATACATGTTTTTCTTATATTTGTATTCGGACATACTTATGGAAATAAGTGTTATTTCATGTTGAGTTGTTTTAATAGGCAGTTTGAATATGTTAACCGTATCATATTATGAAAATATTGAGATCCATTTGTACAGTCTTGCCTGTCCTGTTGCTATCCTCTTGTATGCAGCGGGACGCTTTGAAAGTCGCAGACGAATGTTATGCAGACTATGTAAATCCGTTTATCGGTACAGATTTTACCGGGAATACATATCCCGGTGCACAGGTTCCCTTCGGCATGGTGCAACTCAGTCCCGACAACGGGCTTCCCGGTTGGGACCGCATTTCGGGATATTTTTATCCCGACAGTACGATTGCCGGTTTCAGTCACACCCATCTTTCGGGTACAGGGGCGGGCGATTTGTATGACATTTCCTTCATGCCGGTAACTCTTCCTTATAAGGAGGCTGAAGAACCGTTGGGCATCCATTCCCGGTTCTCGCATGCCGATGAGTCCGCAAGCGCAGGTTACTATCGCGTGCTCCTGAAAGATTACGATATCAACGTAGAGCTTACCGCAACCGAGCGTTGCGGCATTCAGCGCTATACCTTTCCTCAGGCTGATGCAGCCGTTATCCTGAATTTGAGGAAAGCCATGAACTGGGACTTTACGGAAGATTCTTATGTAGAGAAAGTGGATTCCGTTACTATTCAGGGCTATCGTTTTTCTGACGGATGGGCGCGCGGTCAGCGCATCTTTTTCCGTACACGCTTTTCCCGCCCCTTTGAGACGATGCGGCTGGATTCGGCAGCAGTCCTGAAAGATGGAAAAAGAATCGGGACTTCGGTCATGGCACGTTTTGACTTTAAGACAACAAAGGGAGAACAGCTCCTTGTGAGCACGGCCATTTCGGGGGGGGGTAAGCATGGAAGGGGCAGCACGTAATCTGGCGGCGGAAGTACCTGATGATGATTTCGATAAATACCTTGCTGCCGCACGCAAAAACTGGAACGGGCATTTGTCACGGATAGAAATCGAGTGCGGCAATCGCGATGAAAAGGTGAAGTTTTACACGGCCCTTTACCACTCGATGCTGGCTCCTACCATCTATGCCGATGTGGACGGTTCTTATTACGGGCCCGACAGGCAGGTACATAAAGCCGACGGATGGACGAATTACAGCACTTTCTCCTTATGGGATACGTACCGTGCCTCTCATCCGCTTTATACTTATATAGAACCGGCGCGTGTGAACGACATGGTGAAATCCTTCCTTGCCTTTTATGAGCAGAACGGTCGCCTGCCGGTATGGAATTTTTATGGCAGTGAAACGGATATGATGATAGGCTATCACTCCGTACCGGTCATTGTGGATGCCTGTCTGAAAGGTATAGGGGATTTTGATGCTAAAGAAGGCTTTGGAGGCTTGCGTGGCTACAGCCAATATGGATGATTATCGGGGTATCGGCCTTTATAAGAAGCATGGATATGTGCCTTACAACGTGACGGATAGCTATAATGCAGAGAACTGGTCGCTCTCCAAAACCCTGGAGTATGCTTACGATGATTACTGTATAGCCCGCTTGGCCGAGAAGCTGGGTGAGCGGCAGGTAGCGGATGAATTCTACAAACGTTCGCAGAATTATAAGAATGTATATAATCCGCAGACATCTTTCATGCAGCCGCGTGATGACAAGGGAGCTTTTATAGACGGTTTCTCGCCGGATGATTATACGCCGCATATTTGCGAAAGCAACGGTTGGCAGTATTTCTGGTCGGTGCAGCAGGATATTGATGGGCTGATAGCCCTGACCGGCGGGAAGGAGCGCTTTGCGCAGAAGCTTGACAGTATGTTCACGTACCGCCCTGCCGATGATGAGGAGCTTCCAATTTTCAGTACCGGTATGATAGGGCAGTATGCGCATGGCAATGAACCGAGCCATCATGTTATTTATCTGTTCAACAAAGTGGGGCAACCCTGGAAAACCCAGAAGTATGCGTCGGAGGTGATGCGTGAGCTGTATAAGAATACGCCCGCCGGCTTGTGCGGTAATGAGGATTGCGGGCAGATGTCTGCCTGGTATGTATTCAGCGCCATGGGATTCTATCCTGTAAATCCGGTTGGCGGTGAGTATGAAATAGGTACGCCGCTGTATCCGGAGGTAAGGATGCGGTTGTCCAATGGCAAAACCTTTACGGTTCTTGCTCATGGGGTGAGCGGGAAGAATAGGTATATCCGGTCGGTGAAGCTCGACGGAAAGCCTTATGACAAAAGTTATATTATGCATGAGCAGATAATGAACGGCAGTATTCTGGAGTTCGAAATGGGAAGTGAACCCGGAAAAGCATGGTATTGAGCTTACCTTGAAATAATATATGGAAGATGAGTTTGACATAGTGTACAGGCAACTTTTCCGGAAATACTATGCGAATCTGCTGTTTTATGCAGCGCGCATGGTAGGGGAGGAAGATGCCGAGGATGTGGTGCAGGAAGTGTTTGTGGAGCTCTGGCACAGAAAAGACAGTGTGACAGTGGGCGAGCAGATACAAGCTTTTCTGTACCGGGCGGTTTATACCCGTGCACTGAATGTGTTGAAACATCGCGACATCAAGAACAGCTATGAAGCAGCCATGCAGGAAGTGTACAATAAACGCGCCCTGTTTTACCAGCCGGATGATAACGATGTGCTGAAACGGATAGAAGACCGGGAATTAAGGAAGCATATCATCAGCGCCATCGACGAATTGCCGGAAAAATGCAAGCTGGTATTTAAGCTCAGCTATTTGCACAATATGAAGAATAAGGATATTGCCGAAGCCATGGATGTATCGCTCCGTACGGTAGAGGCTCATATGTATAAGGCATTGAAATTTTTGCGTAGCCGGCTGGAAGGTTATATCCGGAACAAATAGCTGTAAGGTTTTGATTGTAAGATAAATATTTTTTGTTGAAAAAAAAGTGTTTGCTCGCGTAAGTGTTTTCCATAGGTGTGGTTGTCATATTATCGTAGTGAAAAAATCTAATATAAAGTAATTAGTTTAATCTTAAAAGAGACAAGTATGAAAAACAAGTATTTGTGCAATTTTCAGAAACTGCTTCGTGCATTTCTTATTTTTGCCATGTTTGCAACCTCTTCTCAGATTGCGGCAGCTCAACTGAATGTTGCTTTGTCAAATGCCCGTTTAGGGACTATGATAAAGCAGATCAAGGCGCAGTCCAAGTACCAATTTTTTTATGATGACAATCTGGCTTCCATCCCTGTACATGCAGTGAATTTGAAGAATGCTTCGTTGGAAACCGTTTTGGACAAGGCGCTCGAGGGAAAGGGTGTCAGCTATCGCATTGAAGACGGCGTGGTGTATCTTTCTAAAAAAAGAAACGCGGACGGCAGTTGCCCAGGTAGCCCAGCAGGCAACTCACAAGGTAACGGGAACCGTTACGGATACTACGGGCGAACCGTTGATTGGCGTAAGTATTCAGGAAGTGGGGACTTCCAACGGTGCGATTACGGATATTGACGGTAATTATACGCTGAATGTTTCGACTCCGTCGGCCAAATTACGTTTCTCTTACATTGGCTATGAAGCGGTAGACATTGATGTAAACGGACAAGCCGCCATTAATGTAACGATGAAAGACGACTCGCAGTTATTGCAGGAGGTTGTGGTTACTGCCCTCGGTATCAAGCGCGAGAAGAAGATGCTGGGTTATGCAGTTCAGGAACTGAAGAGCGATGAACTGAATAAAACCGGCGACCCGTCGGTAACCAGCGCACTGCAAGGTAAGGTGGCAGGTCTTCAAATGAACACCTCGGCTACCGGCTTGGGCGGTTCTACCAAAATCACCATCCGCGGTAACTCTTCCTTGAGCGACAACAACCAGCCGTTGTGGATTGTAGACGGTGTGCCGTTCAGCGATAACAATAACAGCGATGCTTCCTTCTATGGTGGTGTAGACCGTGGTGGCGCAGCACTCGACATTAATCCGGATGACATTGAAAGTATTTCCGTGTTGAAAGGACCTAATGCGGCAGCTCTTTACGGATCGCGTGCCGGTAACGGTGTTATCCTTGTTACAACCAAGAAAGGTTCCAAGAAAACCGGTTTCGGTGTGCGTTATAACGGTAATTTCACCTGGAGCAGTGTAGCGGAAACGCTGGAACAGCAAACCCGTTACGGACAAGGACAAATCGGTGCGAATGGCGGTGCTGAATATACTACATCGGCATCGGGCAGCTGGGGACCTGTTCTTGACGGCAGCCAGCAAAAGGCTTGGAACGGTGAGACATACGCTTACTCCAAGTATGGCAATAAACTGGAGGATTATTTCGATACCGGTTTCTCTCAAAATCATAACGTATCTGTGAGCAACGGTACGGAAACTTCTCATTATCGTGCTTCTGTCGGTATTTTCGGACAGCAAGGGCGTATTCCCAATGAAAAACTGAATCGTGTGAATATCGACCTTAATGCCGGTACGGAACTGAATAAGTGGATGTCTATGGACGGTAAAATCTCTTTGAGCCGCACGAAGGCAACAGACCGTCCGGAGTATGGTAACTACGGTGCAATCAATCAGTTGATGGGTATTCCTCATAATGTCCGTCTGGACGATTTGAAACAATATTCTACGGAGAACCGTGTACACAGCAACTGGTATGGTCCTACAGCCGGCATCCGTAATCCTTATTATGTACTGAACCAACGTCACAACAGCGACGAGCGCTGGCGTGCCTTCGGTTATTATGGAGCTAAAATCAACTTTACCGATTGGTTGCATCTTTCAGCCAAATATGCGTTCGACTACTATCGTACCCGTGTGGAGAATACCAATGGCGGTGACGGTATCAGCGGAGAATCTTTCCCCAGCCAGATTAAGGATGACAAGATGGATCGCGGTGAAGAGAACTTCTTTGAAAGCAATGCCGAATTTGTATTGATGGGCGATCGCCAGTTGACTGATAACTTCCGTCTGGGCTTTACTGCCGGCGCTAACTTCATGTATCAGAAATTCGAGAACCTTACTGCCGGTGTGGGTAATATGCACACTAAAGGATTGTGGATGTTCAATGCTTCCAATCTGCTTCGTACCGCTGCTAATGTGGAACGTGAACGTGCCATGAATTCCGTATTCGGTTCAGTACAGATGTCATGGAAGGAATATCTGTCACTCGATATTACGGCCCGTAACGACTGGTCGTCTACTTTGCCAAAGGCACACAACTCGTTCTTCTATCCCAGTGCCAACTTGAGTTTTGTTATCTCCGACTTTATGAAGAGCATCGACAAACCGTTGCCGTCGTGGGTTACTTTTGCCAAGTTGCGTCTTTCTGCTGCTCAGGTGGGTAAGGATACGGAACCCTATCAGTTGATAAATACCTATGGTTATAAGTTCGACAACGGTATTCTGGTTCCGGATAAGAGCAATGTGAAGATGAATGACAATCTGAAACCGGAAATCGCTACCTCTTACGAGGCTGGTCTTGATATGAAATTCTTTAATAACCGTTTGGGTTTTGACTTCACTTACTATTATAGCAAGACTAAGAACCAGATTATGAAAGTGCCCGCAGCGGCTCCCTGGAGTGGCGGACAATGGGTAAATGCCGGTTTGATTACCAATCAGGGTGTGGAGTTGATGCTTTATTCTACAATTGTGGATACCAAAGACTTTACGTTCGATTTGAATGTGAACATTGCTCATAACGTATCTAAGGTGAAAGAATTGGCACCGGATGCTAATGTGAACTACCTGTTCTTTAACGGTGACAGTAACTTCCCCGTTAACGTAGGTGCACGTGCCGGAGAAAAACTGGGTGAAATCTATGCTCAGAAACTGTACAAACGCGATGACAGCGGTAATATCATTATCGGTGAGAACGGTTTGCCCCAGACAATCAACGATGAGAAGGAACGCGTAAACAATCCTATCGGCAATATTCAGCCTGATTTGACTATGTCCGTATCGCCTACCTTTACTTATAAGGGAATTACCTTGTCGGCAATGTTCGATATGAAATTCGGTGGCGACATCCTTTCTTATTCCGAGATGGTGGCAGCCGGTAACGGTTTGGCAAAGCGTACCGAGAATCGCGGTGAGAAGGATAATTATATGATGGTGTTCCCCGGTGTAACCGAAAGCGGACAACCCAATACTACCAAGATTACGGCAAGCCAGTATTACGGTGCGTTGCTGGCGGAAGATTTCTTGTACGATGCTTCATTCATCAAATTGAAAGAGTTGTCAATCGGTTATAATTTCCCGACTAAACTGTTGAAAAAGACTCCGATTCAGTCGCTCAGCGTATCATTCGTGGCACGTAACCTTTGTTACCTGCTGAAACATACACCGGGTACAAGTCCGGAGGGTGGTTATGATACAACCATGTTCTCACAGGCCATCGACTATGCGGCGCTGCCTTATACCCGTACATTCGGTCTGTCTGTCAGCTTAGGTTTTTAAACTTGATAATGCAGTAGGAAACTTAAAAACTCAAATATTAAAATTATATGAAACTTAATTTATATAAATCCGTTGCTCTCTGCTCATTGCTGGCATTGGCCGGATGCCATGATTTTGAAGAAATGAATACCAATCCGAACGCACCTGTCTATGACCCGTCGGTTATGGATTGCGGTCCGGAGGGTATTGATATCGATTATACCATTTCGGAGAGCGCTTTGGAAAGTTTGAAGGCAACAGAAAGTGCGTTAGGCTCTATTTTCTTCAACTTTACTTATGAAGGTCTGTATAACGATTACCAGACTGCTACCAATCTGACGCATGATGTCTATGCGGCATATAATGGCTCGAACGGTTTCTTGAACAATTCACCGGCGTATGCTTATAATGACGGTTGGTCTGCTGCCCGTTGGAAGCATTTTTATGACGACCGTACGATTGCCGAGTACAGCCAGCTTATCAAGACTTTCTGGTTCTGCAACAAGGAGTATTATCACAATGCGTTCTATATAACCCGTATCTATTACGCTTTCCTGCTTTCGGCACAAACCGATACGTATGGTGATATTCCTATCCAGTATTATGTGAAAGGTGCGATGCCGCCTACGGAAAATGTTACTTATACTCCGCAGAAAGAAGTGTATGACATTATCTTTAAATTGCTCGACCAAGCCATTACGGGATTGCATAATCCGCCTGCTGTAGATCAATACTCTTTCAGTGCTGAGGACGACCGCATCTATGGAGGTAAGGTAGAGCCGTGGATTCGTTTCGCCAATACCTTGCGTCTACGCCTGGCTTTACGTGTAAGCAATGTTGCTCCGGAAGTTGCTCGGGAGCAAGGAGAAAAAGCTTTGTCAGATCCTTCGGGTTTGATGAAAGGCCAGGAAGATAATATGAAACTGATTCCTAAACGTCAGTGGATAACCGGTGGCAATGAGAATATCTTTGCATTGATGTTCAGCTGGGGTGCAAGTTGCGTTTTACCGAAAGAGATGGAGTGGGCTTATAAAAATCAGGCTCTTAAAGAGGGTGTAGATGCCAATGGCAGTGGCTTTGTTGAAAAGGTTGCCCGAAATGCAGATGAGGAAGGTACTATCTTTGGATTGGACGCTACCAAGTATAATGAAAAAGAAGCGAATTGCTATTTGGATCCCCGTTGCAAGATACTGTTCTTCCGTCCTTCACCCTATGATCCGGGAATCAAGGATGATTATAAAGCAGAGGACCCCAATGCTGAATACGGCGGATACAGAAATGGGGCAAAAGAAGTCGGTTCTAAGTACACAGTGAAGTATTCACCTATGAAGACTAATCTGAAGAGCGATGAAATGCTTCCCGATTGTTGGTGGAATCAGGCTCGTGAAATTGTTTGGCTCGGTTACTCTGAATCTCTTTTCCTGAAAGCTGAGGCTGCATTGCGTGGTTGGGGCAATGAAACAGGAACTGCGGTTGCCGGAAGATTGTATGAAGATGGTATACGTGCTTCTATGGACTATTATGGTATTGCTTCAGATAAAGCAGAGGAATATATCGACCATTTGGAAGGTAAAAAGTTTTTCGAAGCAGGTGGTTCAAGAGAAGAACAACTGGAACAAATCATTACACAAAAATGGCTGGCTGTCTATCCTAACGGTAACGAAGGTTGGGCTGAGGTTCGCCGCACAGATTATCCCCGTTATTTGTTGCTGCCGCGTTATGGCAACAACTCAAGCGGTGAGGTGGAGAATACCAAACTGATTAAGCGTGTAAGCTATCCGAACAGTGAATCCAGAAATCCGAACAAGCCTGCTTATACGCAAGGTACTAAAGTATGGTGGGATGTGGCAGATACGATGGATGAAACCGGTAAATGGAAAACACCGGATAACTTCAGATAATCCGTTTTAAGTTATGATAGGAAAACGGTGCATTGCCGTTTTCCTATATGGAAAACTAACCTAAGTATGATTGCGGATATCTCTCTTAGGTTAGTTTTTGTTTTTAATCTAAATGAATAATAATATATGAGATATATGAAAATAGGAACGCTTATATCGGCAGGTGTTTTAATGCTGTCATCAATGATATTGAATTCCGGTTGCTCCGAGGCGGGTAATGGCAGAAAACAGACTACGGAAAATCCCGGAGCGATTTTCGGGGAAGTGAAGTCTGCCGCCGGTGCAAAAATGTTGACTCCCATTGCGCTCAGAGGAGATAAAAAAGCTACGGGACATTTGTTTTTTGAATTGAGTGAACCGGCAGAACAGGAGGTTGCCGTTACTTTCAAACTGGATTCCAGGATATTGGATGCTTATAACCAGTTGAATGGTACGGGGTATACGATGTATCCGGCAGACAAACTGTTGCTGGAAAACAATGGCAACGTGGTTGTTGAAGCCGGTAAAAGTAAGTCTGCCACACTTGCACTGGATATACTGCCGGGTGGAACGGAAAGGGCTACCTATGCTGTGGCTGTATCGGCGGTAGCTACTGCGGGAACGGAAAAACATACGGACAACAAGGCTTTTATTTATTTGGTAAAACCGCTTGCAGCCATGCCGGAAGTCAATGCGGGACGCAAGGTAAAGAATTTATGTTATGTGGAAGTCAATCGTGAAAGTATGTTGAATGCGGGTGAGTACACGATGAAGAGCGATAAGTCTCCTTTCTTTGACATAGCCAGTGTATTTGCAGCCAATATTCGTTTGAGCGCGGATGATGTTCCTTATGTTTCGTGTAACGAGCAAACCAGATTTGTACTTGATAATATCGAGCAGACTGTACGCCCGTTACAGGCAAAAGGCATAAGAGTTCATCTCTCCATCTTGGGAGACCACACTGCTGCCGGTATGCGTAGTCTTTCGAAAGATGCCGCCCGCGCCTTTGCAAAGGATTTGAAAGCGTATATTGATATTTATGGATTTGACGGCATAGACTTTGATGATGAGTATTCCACCTATGCCACCGACCAGGCTGTGGAGCCCTATATTCCTTCGGATGCAGTAGCGCCAAGTATTGAAGAATGTACTTCGCAGCGTTATGCCGATTTGGTATATGAAAGCCGTAAGTTAATGCCGGACAAGACAATAGGAATTTATTGGTATGCAGGATACGACTATCCGGTCGGTACGGTAGAAGGAAAAACAGTGGATGAATTGATCGACTATTCCATTTACGGATATTACGGTAAGTGGAAGGCCATTCCTGCCGATACGGTAAGCATAGCCAAACAATGCCCGTATGCTATTGAAGTCACCACAGCCAGAGGAGATGTAAAGATAGATGATGACTGCTTGAAAAACATCCGTCAGAACGGTTGGGGCTATTTTGCTGTTTACGATTTGAACAACGAACGTTCGTATGAAAAAGAATTCAGCCGTATATCCCGATTGTTGTACGACGATGAAGTAGAGTGGAGCGGAAAGCAGTATGAACGTACCGGGTGGTAACCGAAAGGTTGCCACTCCGATGTGCAAATAGGCATTTTCTTTAATTATCGGTCGGATTAGTAAGTGTTTTTAAAGATAGGATTGTTCTAATATTGTAACATGAACAGGAAAATGGGCAAATTGGATGAAAAAATAATAGTAAAGTTTTTAGCGGGTGAATGTTCGGAAGAGGAACTTCGCTCGTTGAATGTCTGGTTGGAGGAGTCGGAAGAGAATGCTCATGAATTATTTACATTAGAGGAACTGTACCATTTGGGAAAATCCGATGTGGTTTCTGAGGAAGCACTTCTTGCGAAGGCTGAAAAACAATTGTCGCAGAGGCTCGGAGAGGAGCGGAAGCGTAAGTTGAAGCGTAAACTGTTTCACCGGTGGATGCAATATGCAGCTATTGCAGTCGGTGCTTTTTTTATAGGAGGTATGGGCTACTGGTTCTATCAGGCGGGTAGCCGTAGTTCCGAATCTTTGGTCACTGTTACGGCCAATGAAACCATAAAGGAGCTGATGCTTCCGGATGGAACCAAAGTATGGTTGAATAAAAACACGATTTTGCAGTATCCCCGTAATTTTGAAGGTGGCGAGAGACATGTGTATCTGAACGGAGAAGGTTTCTTTGATGTGAAGAGAAATACAGCCAAGCCTTTTATCGTACAAAGCCATGCCATGCAAGTGAGGGTATTGGGAACAACCTTTAATTTGAAGTCCGGGGAAAACGGACAAAGGGCAGTAGCCACCTTATTGAAAGGTGAGGTAGAAGTAAAGGGCAATCATGGGTGAAGGCATGATAGTGCTTTCGCCGGGGCAACAGGCCGAATTGGACGGAATGACCCCGACGACTGACGGTGAAACCTGCAGAACCGGGTATAGAGGGCTGGCATGATACGGCATTCGATTTAAATCAGACGGACATACGCACGCTTTGCAAGATTTTGGAGAGAGCCTATAACGTGAAAAATCATTATAGCACCGGATGTGAACATTGAAAGAACATATTCCGGACCGTTGAAGAAGAAAGAAAACGTAGCTGCCACATTGGATTTGATAAAGAATTCCATCGGTATCAAATACAAGGTAATAGGCGAAAACGTTTTTATATCTTCTTCCAAAGCCAAATAGAACAGGCTTGTTTTGTTTATTGATAATCTGAAATTCAAATATTATGAAAAAACTTTTATTGGCATTTGCCTTTTTATGCTGTTTTACGAGCATAAAGGCTAAGGATTGGGTACAGTATGTAAATCCTTTGGTGGGCACTCAGTCCACATTCGAGCTTTCTACCGGAAACACCTATCCCGCCATTGCGCGTCCGTGGGGAATGAATTTTTGGACACCGCAAACCGGAAAAATGGGGGATGGCTGGCAATATGTCTATACGGCCAATAAAATCCGAGGCTTCAAGCAGACGCACCAGCCCAGTCCATGGATAAACGATTACGGGCAATTCTCCATTATGCCTGTTACCGGGCAACCTGTTTTCGATGAGGACAAACGTGCAAGCTGGTTCTCGCATAAAGGTGAGGTTGCGTTGCCGCATTATTATAAGGTATATCTGGCGGAGCACGATGTGGTGACGGAGTTTACTCCTACCGAACGTGCTGTGCTGTTCCGTTTCACATTTCCGGAAAATGAACATTCCTATGTGGTGGTAGATGCTTTTGACCGCGGTTCCTATATCAGGATTGTACCGGAAAAGAACCGGATCATCGGATATTCCACCCGTAACAGCGGCGGTGTACCGCAGAATTTCAGAAACTACTTTATTGTAGAGTTCGACAAACCTTTTACATATACCGCTTCTGTTAAAGACAGTGTAATTCAGGAATCGCAGAAAGAGCAGCAAGCTGCCCATGCAGGTGCGATTATCGGATTTAAGACGAAGAAAGGCGAGATTGTGCATGTACGTGTTGCTTCTTCTTTTGTCAGCTACGAACAGGCTGAGCGGAACTTGCTCGAATTGGGTACGGACAGTTTTGACACGCTGGTGCAGAAAGGACGTGATGCTTGGAACAATGTGTTGGGCAAGATTGAAGTGGAGGGCGGAAACCTCGACCAATACCGCACTTTCTATTCCTGTCTGTACCGCTCGCTGCTTTTCCCCCGTGCTTTTTACGAGTTGGACAAGCAGGGTGCTCCCATTCACTACAGCCCCTATAATGGGGAAGTGCTTCCCGGCTATATGTACACCGATACGGGTTTCTGGGATACATTCCGTTGTCTGTTTCCTTTCCTTAATCTGATGTATCCGTCGGTAAACAGGGAAATTCAGGAGGGACTTGTCAATGCTTACAAGGAAAGTGGTTTCTTTCCCGAATGGGCGAGTCCGGGACACCGTGGCTGCATGATCGGCAATAATTCGGCTTCCGTTTTGGTCGATGCCTATTTGAAGGGTGTTAAGGTAGAAGATGTAAAGACTATGTATGAAGGGTTGCTTTACGGAACGGAGCATGTACATCCGGAAATATCATCTACCGGACGTTTGGGGTATAAATATTACAACAAATTGGGCTATGTACCCTATGACGTGAAGATTAACGAAAACGCCGCACGTACGCTGGAGTATGCTTACGACGACTGGTGCATCTATAAGCTTGCCAAAGCTTTGAACCGTCCGAAAAAGGAGCAGGAGTTGTTTGCAAAGCGTGCCATGAACTACCGTAATATTTTCGATAAGGAAAGTCTGTTGATGCGCGGGCGTAATAAAGACGGTACATTCCAGTCACCGTTCTCACCCTTGAAATGGGGCGATGCATTCACCGAAGGAAACAGTTGGCACTACTCCTGGTCGGTATTCCACGATCCGCAAGGATTGGTCGATTTGATGGGGGGCGAAAAGGTATTTGCCAATATGCTCGATTCTGTATTCATTGTTCCGCCTGTATTCGATGATAGCTACTACGGACAAGTCATCCATGAAATACGCGAAATGACTGTAATGAATATGGGCAATTACGCACATGGCAACCAGCCTATACAGCACATGATTTATCTCTATAACTACATCGGACAACCCTGGAAAGCGCAATATTGGCTGCGTCAGGTGATGAACCGCATGTACACACCCGGTCCGGACGGTTATTGCGGGGATGAAGACAACGGGCAGACTTCGGCATGGTATGTATTCTCCGCATTAGGCTTCTATCCGGTTTGTCCGGGTACGGACGAATATGTATTGGGCGCTCCCTTGTTCAAGAAAGCCGTTCTGCATTTTGAAAACGGAAACTCGCTGACGATCGATGCCGGAAACAACAGTGCGCAGAATGTCTATATACAGTCTCTTCAGGTCGACGGAAATGAATATACCAAAAACTACCTGAGTCACGGAGACTTGCTGAAAGGCGGTACGCTGAAATTCGAAATGGGCGATAAGCCCAACCTGCAGCGAGGTGTCCGTGCGGAAGATTATCCGTATTCGTTTTCTAAGGAAAAGCGTAGGTAGCTGCATGTTTTTTGTACCATTACACAGTAAAAAATTACCGGAAAAACATGAAAACAATATTATGGACTGTCAGTCTGCTGCTTGTAATATGCGGATGTACTTCCAAACCGACAGAAGTCGTTTCGCCTGATGGTCATATCCGCCTTCAGTTTGCATTGGATGACCACAACCGCATGACCTATCGGATAGATGTGGATGATACGGCTTTTGTAACCCCTTCTGCTTTGGGATTCCTTGCCGGAAAGGGTGTGAATCTTTCGGAAGGTATGAAAGTTGTCGGTACGGAGTTTTCCGCTGCGGACGAGACATGGACACAACCTTGGGGCGAGAATAAGAGTATCCGTAACCATTATAATGAAATGGCGGTTTGTCTGTCTGATGAGGCGGATACGAAACTGACCCTTCGTTTTCGGGTATTTGACGACGGAGTCGGTTTCCGGTACGAGTATGAAGTTGCCGGAGTAGACAGCATCTTTGTTACGGACGAACTTACCTCTTTCAATATGGCGCAGGATGGAATTTCCTGGTCTATTCCTGCCAACTACGAAACATATGAGCTGTTATATCGTACACAGCCGCTCAGCAAGACTGATAACGCAAACACTCCGATGACCTTTAAGGTAGGTAAGACTTACGCCAGTATTCACGAAGCCGCATTGACGGACTTTCCTGAAATGACTTTGCAAAATACCGGTGGCTGCGGATTCAAATCCGAGTTGGCTCCATGGCCCGACGGCATTAAGGCTAAGATAGAAGGCGGCAGTTTCAATACGCCCTGGCGCACTGTACAGATAGCTTCGAAAGCTGTGGGACTGATAAATTCAGCACTTATCCTGAACTTAAACGAACCCTGCGTTTTGGAGTCTACCGACTGGATTCGCCCGATGAAGTATGTAGGTATATGGTGGGGCATCCATCTGGGTGTGGAGAGCTGGGTGATAAACGACCGCCACGGCGCCACTACCGAAAATGCAAAACGTTATATTGATTTTGCCGCAGCCAACAACATCGAAGCCGTTATGTTCGAAGGCTGGAATGAAGGTTGGGAGAACTGGGGCGGAACGCAGAACTTCGATTATACCAAACCGTATGCCGATTTCGATATAAAGGAAATAGCAGCTTATGCCCGGAAGAAGGGTGTTGAGATTATCGGTCATCATGAAACGGGAGGAAATATCTGTAATTACGAAAATCAGTTGGATAAGGCTTATGAATGGTATGCCGATTTGGGTATCCATAGCGTAAAGACCGGGTATGCCGGTGGTCTTCCCAACGGTCACAACCACCACGGACAGTTCAATGTGCGGCATTATCGCAATGTCGTGAAAACGGCTGCCAAGTATCGTACTACCCTCGATGTGCATGAGCCGATAAAGGATACCGGTATACGTCGTACCTATCCCAACATGATGACCCGCGAAGGCGCCCGCGGCATGGAGTGGAATGCCTGGAGCGAAGGTAATCCGCCGGAACATCATGTGATGTTGCCGTTTACCCGTTTGCTGGGTGGTCCGATGGACTATACGCCGGGTATCTTTGATGTGCTGTACAAGCGTGCCAAAAACAATCCCGACCGGAAAAAGTGGAATATGAAAGACAGTAAGGACTGCCGTATCAATACCACGCTTGCCAAGCAGATAGCCAATTGGGTGATACTTTACTCTCCTTTGCAGATGGCTGCCGACATGATTGAAAACTATGAAGCGCCATCCCGCTTTCCGTTTCTTCCGTGATTTTGATGCAGACTGTGACTGGTCGGAGGCGCTTGCCGACGAACCGGGTGAATACGTGGCAATAGTACGTAAGGCAAAAGATAAATATTTTCTGGGGGCGGCAACCGATGAAGAGGCGCGCAGCATAGATGTGAAACTGGATTTTCTGGAAAAAGGAAAAACTTATGCAGCCGTTATCTATGCCGACGGAAAAGATGCCGATTGGGAGACCAATCCGGAATCTTACGAAATCATAGAGAAACAGGTGACATCCGATGATACCCTGACCATTGTCATGGCAAAAGGTGGGGGACAGGCTGTCAGCTTTATGCCGATTTGATAATCCTAATGTAATACCAAAGAATATGAAAACAAACTTGAAATCTAATTCCATATTGCTGGGCGGACTCCTGTTGCTGGGTACTGTCTTTAGCTGTACGCAGGCAGAGCAGGACTATGCCTCTTATGTAAATCCCTTTATCGGGACAGGCGGACATGGACATACATATCCGGGTGCGGTTGTTCCTAACGGGATGATTCAACCCAGTCCCGATACACGTATCTACGAATGGGACGCTTGTTCCGGATACTATTACGAGGATACTACCATCAACGGTTTCTCGCATACCCATGTCAGCGGAACAGGATGTGCGGACTACGGTGATGTACTGCTGATGCCTACTGTAGGGAAACAGGAGTATCATCCGATGGGGGAGAAGAGTCAGCAAATGGCGTACTGTTCGGCTTTCTCGCACGATAATGAAGTGGCGCAACCCGGATATTATTCCGTCTTGCTGGAACGCTATAACGTAAAGGCGGAACTCACTGCGACAAAGCGTGCCGCCATTCACCGTTATACCTTTCCGGAAGCCGAAGATGCCGGTTTCATTCTGGACTTTGATTACAGTATCGAGCGTCAGACAAATGAGGAAATGAAAATAGAAGTAATCAGTGATACCGAAATCCGCGGACATAAAAAAACGGTATATTGGGCATTCGACCAGTATATCAACTTCTATGCCAAGTTCTCCAAGCCGTTTACCTATACATTGGTGACGGATTCTGTGGCATTGGAAGAAGGCGGTCCGCTTTTGCCCACCGCTAAAGTTCTGTTGCAGTTCCCTACGGCACAGAATGAAGAGGTATTGGTGAAAGTGGGTGTTTCGGCTGTCGATATGGACGGAGCACGTAAGAATGTGGAGGCCGAAATACCCGGATGGGATTTTGACGGAGTACGGAGTGCAGCACGTCAGGCATGGAATGACTATCTGTCCAAAATAGATATCCGTACGCAGAATGCCGACCAGCGCACGATGTTTTATACAGCCCTTTATCACACCGGTTTGCAGCCCAATCTTTTTACGGATGCAGACGGACGTTATTTCGGTATGGATTTGAAGCCGCATCAGGGCAGTGTGGACGAACCTGTGTACACGATATTCTCCTTGTGGGATACTTTCCGTGCTTATCATCCTTTGATGACAATTATAGATCCGGAACTGAATGAAGCCTTTATCCGCTCTTTGATCCAGAAAGAGAAAGAAGGCGGTGTATTCCCGATGTGGGAGCTTGCCGGCAACTATACGGGAACGATGATTGGCTACCATGCAGCTTCTCTGATTGCCGACTCTTACGCCAAAGGATATCGTAATTTTGATGTGAAGGAAGCCTACCGTGCCTGTCTCCGTACGGCGGAATACGATACGACGGGCATTATTACTCACCCCCGTGTATTGCCGCATTTGATGCCGCAGGCCAAATACTGGAAGAATAAAATAGGCTATGTTCCCTGTGACAAAGACAATGAATCGGTAGCCAAGGCGTTGGAATATGCTTATGACGACTGGTGCATCTCACAGTTGGCTGAAGCAATGGGCGATGAACCGAACCGGACTAAGTACGCGGCTTTTGCAGAGGGTTATAAGGTATATTTCGATCCGTCTACCCGTTTTATGCGCGGGCTCGACAGCGAGGGCAATTGGCGTACGCCTTTCAATCCTCGTGCTTCCACTCACCGCAACGATGATTATTGTGAAGGCACTGCCTGGCAATGGACTTGGTTCGTGCCGCATGATGTAGATGGTCTGGTGGAACTCATGGGTGGCCGTGACGCATTCATCGGTAAGCTCGATTCTCTGTTCGTGGCAGATTCTTCCTTGGAGGGCGAGTCGGTATCGGTAGATATTTCCGGACTGATAGGACAGTATGCACACGGTAACGAGCCGAGCCACCATATTGCTCACCTTTATAACTATGTGGGACAGCCGTACAAGACACAGGCATTGGTGGACAGTGTGCTGCATACGCTTTACTTCAACGAGCCCAATGGCCTTTCCGGCAATGAAGACTGCGGACAGATGTCGGCATGGTACGTGCTGAATGCTATGGGATTCTACCAGGTTTGCCCCGGAAAACCGGTGTATTCCATCGGGCGTCCGCTGTTTGATGAGGCCGCCATCCGTTTGCAGAATGGCAACACCTTTACCATTATAACCCATAATAACAGTCGTGACAATAAGTATGTCCGGAAGATTATCCTGAACGGGGAAGAACTTGCCGCTCCTTTCTTCAACCATCAAGACATCGTAAACGGCGGTACGCTGGAGCTGACTATGGGAGCGGAACCGCTGATGCCGGATAATGAGTTACGGAAATAGAAAGTACCGATAGCAACGAAACATATATGAGCCGGAATTATCATAATCCGATATCTTGGATTCCAACCGTTTATTTCGCCATGGGGCTTCCCTTTGTGGTGCTGAACATGGTTTCCGTACTTATGTTCAAGGGGCTGGGAGTGGGTGATGCCCAAATAGCTTTGTGGACCTCACTGATAATGCTTCCCTGGACGTTGAAGTTTCTTTGGAGTCCTTTTCTCGAGATGTTCAAGACGAAGAAATTCTTCGTGGTGCTGACGCAGTTGGTTACGGGAGCGGGGTTCGCACTGGTCGCCTTTGCGCTGAATCTTCCGTTCTTTTTTGCTCTTTCCATTTTTTTGCTGGCGGTTATCGCTTTCAGCGGCGCTACGCACGATGTGGCAACGGACGGCGTGTACATGTCCGAGCTGAATAAGCAGGAACAGGCAAAGTACATCGGCTGGCAGGGAGCTTTCTATAACATCGCCAAGATTGTGGCGTCCGGCGGTTTGGTATGGCTGGCTGGGTGGCTGCTGAAATACTTCGGTGGAGTGCCCGGTGCCACGGATGCAGTGCGTCATGAGGCAACTGTCCAGGCTTGGATGTGTGTAATGCTGGTAATGGCTGCCGTGATGATATTGCTGGCAATATACCATTGGCGTATGCTGCCTTCGGGTGGTGCGGCGGCTGCCGAAACCAAGTCGGCGGGCGAAACGTTGGAGAAGTTGCAGAGCGTAATCAGGGATTTCTTTCAGAAGCGTCATATAGGGTATTATATTGCCTTTATCATTCTCTATCGCCTTGCCGAGGGTTTCGTCATGAAGATTGTTCCCCTTTTCTTGAAGGCGGAACGTTCGGCAGGCGGCTTGGGACTGAATGAGCAGGAGATAGGGTTATATTACGGCACTTACGGAGCTGCCGCCTTTGTGCTGGGCTCTTTGCTGGCCGGTTATTACATATCGCACCGCGGACTGCGGAAAACGCTGTTCTCCCTGTGCTGCATCTTTAACCTGCCTTTTGTGGCATATACCCTGCTGGCGATATATCAGCCGGAGAGCGGCATGCTGATTGGCAGTGCCATCGTGCTGGAGTATTTCGGTTACGGCTTCGGCTTTGTGGGGCTTTCGCTGTTTATGATGCAACAGGTAGCTCCGGGCAAGCACCAGATGGCGCACTATGCCTTTGCTTCCGGTATCATGAATCTGGGTGTGATGCTTCCGGGAACAATCAGCGGATACGTGAGCGATTTTCTGGGGTATGAGAATTTCTTCATCTTCACCCTGTTCGCCACTATTCCGGCATTCCTCATTACCTGGTTCGTACCGTTTACGTATGCCGATGAGGTAAAAGGCGGAGCGGCCGCATAGTCGGTGGAAAAACATTGGCGGGACATGTTCCGGATAGTGGTTTCGATTGATGCCGGCTTCCCGTACATTCCCGGTTTCTATGACAGATTATATAAGTAATTATAGATAGATTTAATTTCGTGTTATTACATAGAAAATGAAATGAGTATGAGTAGCAAAGTTATTATTCCTTGGGAAGAACGTCCGGCAGGATGCAAGGACGTATTATGGCGCAGTGTGGCAAACCCCATTATTCCGCGTGATTTGCTTCCCACTTCCAACAGTATTTTCAACAGTGCGGTAGTACCTTTCGGCGACGGGTTTGCAGGAGTATTCCGCTGCGACGATACTAACCGTCGCATGCGGCTGCACGTAGGGTTCAGTAAAGATGCCATAAACTGGAACATCAAGGAAGAGCCGTTGAAGTTCCAATGCGATGATGAGGAAATCGGTACATGGGTGTATGGCTACGACCCGCGCGTGTGCTTTATCGAAGACCGCTATTATGTTACCTGGTGCAACGGCTATCACGGTCCTACTATCGGTGTGGCCTATACGTTCGATTTCGAGACGTTCCACCAGTTGGAAAACGCTTTTATTCCTTTCAACCGTAACGGAGTACTTTTCCCGCGCAAGATAAACGGTCGTTTTGCCATGTTGAGCCGTCCGAGCGACAATGGGCATACTCCCTTTGGAGATATTTTCTACAGTGAGTCGCCCGATATGGAGTTTTGGGGACGCCACCGCCATGTGATGTCACCTGCCGCTTTTGAGGTAAGTGCATGGCAATGCACCAAAATCGGTGCAGGTCCTATCCCTGTCGAGACTCCCGAGGGCTGGCTGCTGATTTATCACGGTGTGCTGCATTCCTGCAACGGTTATGTTTACAGTTTCGGTTCTGCTCTGCTCGATTTGGACGAACCGTGGAAGGTAAAGTTCCGCTCAGGGCCTTATCTGCTTGCTCCGCGCGAACCGTACGAATGTATGGGCGATGTTCCTAATGTATGTTTCCCGTGCGCCGCTTTGCACGACAATGAAACGGGCAGGATTGCCATATACTATGGCTGTGCCGATACCGTAACCGGACTGGCATTCGGCTATATTCCCGAAATTATAGAATTTACCAAACGTACAAGCATCATCTGATGTACATAAACTTTTGAGAACCATGAAACGAGCATTCCTTTCCGGCGTATTTGCCTTTGTTCTGCTGGCTGTGTCTCCGGCTGCGGAGAAAAGTTTTTCTCCTGTAGACTATGTGAATCCCTTTATCGGTACGACTAACTTCGGCACAACCAATCCGGGAGCTGTCTGCCCCAACGGGATGATGTCTGTTGTTCCTTTCAACGTGATGGGGGCGGCGGACAACAAATACGATAAGGATGCCCGTTGGTGGTCCACTCCCTATGAGTATCACAACTGCTTCTTTACGGGGTATTCGCATGTCAATCTCAGTGGAGTGGGATGTCCCGAACTTGGTTCGTTGCTGCTGATGCCCACTACGGGCGAGCTTTCCGTAGACTACAAGGAGTATGGCAGCCGTTATGAAGACGAACAGGCCTCTCCGGGGTATTACACTAATTTCCTTACCCGTTATAATGTAAAGACCGAAGTGACTGCCACGCCGCGCACCGGTGTGGCGCGCTTCACTTTTCCAAAAGGCCGGAGTCATATTCTGCTGAACTTGGGAGAGGGGCTGACCAATGAAACCGGAGCTTTCCTGCGGCAAACCGGAGAGTGTGAATTTGAGGGGATGAAGTTGCTCGGTACTTTCTGCTACAATCCGCAGGCGGTATTTCCTATTTACTTCATGATGCGTGTTAACAAAACTCCCCTCAAAACCGGTTATTGGAAAAAACAGCGCCCCATGACAGGCGTGGAGGCCGAATGGGATCCGGACAACGGTAAGTATAAATTGTATACCGGTTATCGCAAGGAACTGGCGGGCGATGATATCGGCGCTTTTCTGACATTCGATACCGGGGAGAGCGAGCAGATAGAAGTGCAGATGGGTGTTTCTTTCGTCAGTATCGAGAATGCCCGTCTCAATCTGGACAAAGAGCAGTCCGGCAAGGACTTCGACAAGGTATTGGCGGAAAGCCGTAAACGCTGGCACGACGATTTGTCGCGTATCATTGTGGAAGGCGGGACGGACGAGCAGAAGATTGTTTTCTATACGGCGCTTTATCATGCGCTGATACATCCCAACCTTTTGCAGGACGTCAACGGGCAATATCCGGCAATGGAAAGCAACCGGATTCTTACGGCAAAGGGCGACCGGTATACCGTATTCTCCCTTTGGGATACTTACCGTAATGTGCATCAGCTTCTTACGCTGGTGTATCCCGAACGGCAACTGCAAATGGTGCGTTCCATGCTCGACATGTACCGTGAGCATGGCTGGTTGCCCAAGTGGGAACTCTATGGACGCGAGACATTGACGATGGAGGGCGACCCTTCTATACCGGTCATTGTGGATACCTGGCTGAAAGGTTTGCGCGGCTTCGATGTGGAGCTGGCTTATGAGGCGATGCGTAAAGGGGCTGTATTGCCGGGAGCGGAAAATCTCCTGCGACCGGATAATGACGATTATCTTTCATTGGGGTATGTACCTTTGCGCGAGCAGTACGACAACTCCGTATCGCATGCTTTGGAGTACTACATAGCCGATAACGCCCTTTCGCGCATGGCAGAGGCGCTTGCCAAGGATGCCGAGGTGAAAGGACAGAAGGAAAAAGCACGCCGCTACAAGGAGGATGCCCGTCTTTTCTATAACCGTTCTTTGGGATATAAGCATTATTATAGCAAGGAGTACGGCACATTCCGTCCTATCTTGCCGAATGGTGAGTTTTATGCTCCGTTTGACCCGAGGCAGGGCGAAAACTTTGAACCTAATCCGGGCTTTCATGAGGGGTGTGCATGGAACTATACTTTCTATGTTCCCCACGATGTAAAGGGGCTGGCGCAACTTATGGGCGGGAAGAAGGCTTTCGTAGACAAGTTGCAACGTGTTTTCGATGAGGGGCTTTACGACCCTGCCAATGAGCCGGACATCGCTTATGCGCATCTGTTCTCTTATTTCAAGGGAGAGGAGTGGCGTACCCAGAAGGAGTTACACCGTCTTTTGCAGAAGTATTTCAAGAATGCCCCCGATGGCATTCCCGGCAATGATGATACCGGAACGATGTCTGCATGGGCCATCTTCAATATGATGGGCTTCTATCCGGATTGTCCGGGCGAACCGTCTTACACGCTTTCCACACCGGTGTTCGACAAAGTGACCATCCGTCTTGATGCCGAAGTGTGGGGACGTGAGCAGTTGGTGATAGAAACGGAGCGTCCTTCGGACGATTCGCTTTATATCCGTGAAATGGAGTTAGGAGGAAAAAAGACTGTCACGTTTCCGAATCAGCCACCAGGAGCTGGTAGAGGGTGGAAAGTTACGGTTTGTGTTACGTTGACGAATCGGATGATACGTAACCGGATTTCACAGATTTACTTTATTCTTCTTCTGTGAAATCCGTGTAATCCGTGCCTAAAGGACACAAATAATAAGTGAACTTTCTTTTAGGCATACCCTTTTTTTAATGTTGGATGGAGTCTTATTTCACTCTTCCGCCGCAGAGCCAGTGCTTTGTATAGTAATCTTCCTTGAGGCTGCTCACGATGACTCCTTGTCCGGTACTGGCATGAACGAATTTGCCGTCTTTCAGGTAGATGCCTACATGTGCCACTTTCTTGCGTGACGCCCGGCTGGTAAAGAATACCAAGTCGCCTTCGCGCAGGTTGCGGCGGGCTATCCTGTTGCTTTCTTTCAACTGGCCGTCCGTGCTGCGCGACAGGCGTATGCGGTAGGTTTTCTTATAAAGTTGGGATACCAGGCCGGAACAGTCCGTTCCATGTTTACTGTCGCCGCCGGCACGGTAGGGAGTGCCTATCCACTCGGCGGCATTGACGTACAGCTTGTGGTTGTCTGTCAGTCCGATATCCATACCCAGGCGTACAGAGGCTTGTGCCAATGCTTTATAGTCGAGACGGGGAGCGGCAGTATGGCAGGAACTTAAACAGAATATTAACCCGGTCAAGGCAATTATACAGGAAAAGGAGTGTTTCATATTTATTCCTCTGTAAGTGTTTCTTCTTCAGTATTAGTTTCAGTTTCAATGTTTTCTTCGACACTGACATTGAAATAAGCTTCCAATTCTTTTTCGGCTGAATTGTTTTCGTTCTGTATATCACGGATAATGACTCCGTGTTCCAACAGGGCGATGCGCGGACATACATCTACCGTATGATTGAGGTTGTGGCTGGAAATGATGACGGTTGCTTTGTGTTCCTCGTTATATTTTTTCAGCAGTTGTTTAATGATGGACTGCGAACTGGGGTCGAGGAAGTTGAAAGGTTCGTCAAGTATCAGTAGTTGCGGATGATGCAGCATGGCGGAGATGATGCCTATCTTTTGCTTGTTTCCGGCGGAGAAGTTGCGTATGAATTTCTTTTGTCCCATGACTTCACCGTTCATGAAACGCTCGAAAGGAGCGATGCGTCCGTCTACTTCTTCTTTTTTAAGTCCGTACATCTTGCCGATGAAGTAGAAGTATTCCTCCGGCGTAAGATAGTCTATCAGGAAACCGTCGTCTATGAAAGCGCCGGTAAAGTTTTTCCAGTCTTCGCTTTTGCATACGTCTATATCATTGATGGTGACCTTTCCGCGGTCGGCTTGCAGCAAATCCAATATCAGCCGGAAAAGGGTGGTCTTTCCGGCTCCGTTGTTTCCTACCAAGCCCAGCATATCACCTTGATTGATGAGGTAGTTGTCGATATTTACGGCGGTCTTTTCGCCGAACTTCTTTTGCAAATTACTTATCTGAATCATAGCCATAAATCTTAAATTGTAAATCTTACTGTCTGCTGTCTCTAAATCCTTCCATGTTCTTATAGCGCCGCTTCATAAAGCGGTGGTATACATTCTTCAGCCAGAAGCGGGATGTCAATATAAAACCCGCACCGATGGCAATCAATATCCAGGCTGTAACTGTGGGGCCGAAAAAGGTTGTCAGCATAAAATTCATAAGCAGAGGTACGCCGAATGCCGCTCCGGAAATCAGATTCTGCAATCCGGTTCCCATGTTCTGGCGGTTGGTCATTTTGGCGTTCAAATCCACTGTCCTGTTATTGTATACGGCCAATTGGAACAGGCAGAAATATACACAGCCTGCAACAAATACAGCCCAACCGATGCAACTCAGTACAGCCAGTTTGCCGGTTGCCATAGCCGGTATCATCAGGAACAGGGGGATGAGTATGGCGATGCTGTACAGAATATATTTGGCACGCAGCAGTGTGTAGATGGACTCCTTGCGGCTCATCAGCCCGTCGATGTAGTTGCCTTCGTAACTCATCAGGCTTGATAAAAACAGAATGCCGAAAATCACAAAGTTGTAAACCAGGATAAAGCTTTTCATACCTTGTCCGTCGTATGCTTCGGTGAAGCTCAGAATGCAGGTAAATGAAATCACTACCAGGAATACTGTGCGCAGGGCTGTCTTGCAGACTTTATTGCGCAATAACATTTTCAGTTCCAGCCGCATGTATTCGCCAATCTCTCCGTAGCGGTCCAAAAATTTGTATTCGGATACATGCTTTACCTTGGTGTCTTCTACTTTATTGATTTCGTTATAAATCAATTTTATCATCACTCTGCGATTGATGAACCACAGCACTACGATAGCTGCAAATACTCCGGTGAAGGTGAGAAGATGTCCGAGGATAAAGCCTTCTCCTAAGTCGACGGACCAGTCGAATAGCGGACTGTTGTCCGGTACTAACATTCCGGCAGCGATACTCCCGTATGCCAGTATAGGCAGGATTATCCACCAGACGCGTTCGTTCATCAATGTCCGGCATAGCAGGAACCAGTAATTGTTGAGCACCATCAATAACCATATTCCGATACTATAGGTCAGTACACCCGTTATGCCGTAAAATCTGGTGATGCTGATGATGGCGAACGGAACGAAGAAGAACAGCCATATCAGGTTGAAGCCGTTCAATCCGGAACGTATCAGCAGGGAGTCGATAAGACGGTTGCGTTTTACCGGTAACAGCAGATAGGGCTTTACCTCTTGGGCAGGCGTTTTCTGAAATGGAAAACGCATCAGGAAATCCAGGCAGAGGATAAATATGAGCCCGCTGTTCAGGACATGATATGCTTCGGTTGCCCCGTCGTTGAAAGCAAAGGCAAAACTCGTTCCGAAGAATACCAGATAACCGGCCCAGAATACAGCCATGAAGTACATCCAGAATTTTCCGAATTTATTCTTCTCGTACATCGGGTTTCGCTTGGCTGCCAACTTTCCGTGCTTGCGTAATTCTATAAAGAGGTTCATAATGGATAGATGGTTAATGTATATGAAAAAGGCTGCGCTGCTTCACGAACAACGCAGCCTTTTGAAAACTGTGACTTTGGTTGTGAGTTGAAAAATCAGACTGCTGATAGTACGGTTTGTAAAGAGCTACTTTACGCCTCTAAAGGTCAACTCTGCAACGCTAAAGGTCTACTTTACGACTCCTGATGCAGACCCCCTATTTCTTTTCGGGGCTGATCATTGAAACGGTGATTTGGTTCTTCTGTTTCTGGAGTTCGTTGGCAAATTTCTGGATATCTTTTGCTGTGATTCCATTGACAATCTGCTCGTAATCCTTTATCGGATTGATACCGGTATAGAGATATTCGTCTATGCTGTTCAGCCAGTAACCGTTTTCTTTCAGATTTTCGTTATGTTTCTTCAGCATGTACTCTTTCACTTTGTTCAGGCTGGCTTCATCGGGACCGTTTTTGGCGAAAGCTTCCGCTTCGGCATAGATAATCTTCATCAGCTTGTCCTGCTTGTCGGGAGCTGTATTGAAGAAGATTTGCAGAACGGCTCTTTCCGTAGGATATTTAACAAGTTGTCCCATAGGATATACACCATAAGTACCACCTTCATCTTCACGTACTTTCTCCGTATAGATTAAGTTCAGGAGCTGGTCGGTCATACTCATGAGAATATCGTTGCGGAGCGTGTATGCGCAAGTACCGCTGTAAGAGATGAAGTTATTAACCTTCGGAGTCTCTTGCTGACGGATAAACTCGTTCTTATAGATTCCTTTGCGCATTTCGATGTGGTTGTCCTTGAATGTTTCTTTGCGGTTGATAGAGGGTAATGCACCCAGATAAGATTCAATCAGAGGTTTCACGGCTTCCACATCGACGTTTCCTACTAAAATAAAGGTAAAGTCGCTGGCGTCTTTGAAACGGTCCTGATACATGGAAAGAATCTTGTCATAATCCATCTTGTCTACCATGTCGGCTTTCATTCTCAGAGTTCTGGGGTGCTTCATGTAAAGAGTGGACGTGATGGAGTCGCTGAACGAAGAATTCGGGTTCAGGTCCATGTTCTGCAATTCGGCCTTGCTGCGGTTTTTATAAGATGCAAAAGCATTGTCGTCACGTCTTGGAGCTGTGAAAGTCAGATAGGTGAGCTGCATCATTGTCTCAAAGTCTTTGGGTGAGCAACTGCCCGTTACGGCTTCTGTCTTATCGCCGATTCCGTAGTTTACGGAAGCTTTTTTACCGGCCAGCACTTTTTCCAGTTCAATAGCGCTGAAATTGCCAAGACCGCCTAATGCTACTGCATCCAATCCGTTGATATTGATGATTTCCGAGTCGGGGAAGAGTGAGCTACCACCCATACTTACACCTTTCATACGAATTTCATCGGCTTTGAAATCTGTCTTTTGATGATAACCTTAACTCCGTTGGACAGTGTCAGCATAGTAGTTCCGAAGATATCGTCTTTCTTTTCAGATACGATTTTACCGCCTTTCGGGGCTTCTTTCATCAAGGGCTCGTTAGAAACTTTATCTACATACGGAGTAAGTTTCTCTGATTTTACCGCTTTCAGAAGGTTCTTGATAGCGTCCTCTGTAGGGAGCTTTAAGCCTTCTTTCTCAGGACCGAACAGGGCTACCACCTGGTTGCTGTCTGTCACCATTTGCTGCATCATCTGGTTCAGGGCGGTTACGGGAATAGCCGGTGCTATCTGGTTGATGATGGTATATTCGTTAGCAATGCCCGGAATAGGGTCGTTGTCGAGGAAGTGACGGACATATTCCTTTACATAGCTTTCATTCTTACGCTTGTCGCGTTCCTGGAAAGCCGATTCCAGATGGCGCAGATATTCTGCACGGGCACGGCTGTACTCGGTTTCGGTAAAGCCGAATTGGCGTGCACGCTCGATTTCGCGGAGAACGGTTGAGATACCGTTTTCAATGGCATCTTCCTTGCAGACTATAATTCCGGTAAAAGCATCCTTTGTCTTGGCTACGAAGAAGTCATCGTCATAGGTTGCGGCATAGATATAAGGCGGGTTAGCTGCCTGGAGCAATTCGTTCAGACGTGCATTCAACATGTTGGTAATCAGTGTTGCTGCATAGTCTTGCATCAGATAACCCACGTTGCTTTTCTCCTCTCTGGGAGTTGTTTCGTGCTTATTGAAAATAAAGGTTTGCACATAAGGCTGTTCCTTGTCACGTGCAACCAATATGATAGGTTCTTTATTATCGTTTACCGGGTAGTATTCGCGTTTGGCACCATTGGGCTGGGCGGGAATATCTGCAAACATCTTCTTAATCAGGGCTTCAGTGGCATCTACGTCAATGTCACCTACCACCATGATACCTTGTAAGTCGGGACGGTACCATTTTTCATAGTAGTCTCGTAAAGTCTGAGGCTTGAAGTTCATTACAACGTCCATAGTTCCGATAGGGAAGCAGTTGGCGTATTTTGTTCCGGCAAACATGGCGGGAAGCATTTTCTCCTGAAAGCGTTGCATGGCACTCATGCGGGTACGCCATTCTTCATTGATAACGCCACGTTCCTTGTCTATTTCTTTGGGATCCAGAGTAAGGTCGTTGCTCCAGTCGTGAAGAATCAGCAGACAAGAGTCGACAGCACCCGGAGTATTGACCGGTACATTGGAAATGTTATAAACCGTTTCGTCTATGGACGTGTAGGCATTCAGGTTTTCACCGAATTTCACGCCGATACGTTCCAGGTATTGTATCAGGGACTTTCCGGGGAAGTGAGTCGTTCCGTTGAAACACATGTGTTCCAGGAAGTGGGCAAGACCGCGCTGGTTATCCTCTTCTTGTATGGAGCCTACTTTTTGGGCAATGTAGAAGTCGGCGCGGTTAGCCGGAAGACTGTTTTTACGGATGTAATAGGTCAACCCGTTGTCCAGCTTACCGATACGTACATCCTGATCGATAGGAATAGGCGGCAGTTGTTGCGCAGATACCTGTTGGAAGTTGCAGCATACGATTAATGCGGCAATCCATAAGTTACGTAATAAATGTTTCATCATTATTTGATTTTAAAATGTTTTTGCCTTATCTGTCGAAGTGATAAATAATAAATCACAAAAGAGTCTTGTTTTTTTATTTGATTGCTTCCCGGATACGTACTAATCTGGTTAAAAGTCCTTCCAGTAAATCCAGTTTCAGCATATTGGCACCGTCACTTTTGGCTACGGCAGGATTTTCGTGTGTTTCGATGAACAAACCGTCTGCGCCTACTGCGATGCCAGCCTTTGCTATGGTTTCAATCAGTTGAGGCATGCCGCCTGTAACGCCGCTGGTTTGGTTGGGTTGTTGCAGGGAGTGGGTGACGTCCAGTATGACGGGGAAGCCGAAGGTTTGCATTTCCGGTATTCCGCGATAGTCTACTACGAGATCTTGATAGCCGAAGGTTGTCCCGCGTTCGGTAATCATCACGTTCTTATTGCCGGCTTCCACCACCTTGTCTGCAGCGAATTGCATGGCAAGCGGAGAGAGGAACTGTCCTTTCTTTATATTGACGGTCTTGCCGGTCTTGGCTGCGGCTACCAGCAGGTCGGTTTGTCTGCAAAGGAAAGCAGGGATTTGCAGAATATCTACATATTCGGCTGCCATGGCAGCTTCTTCGGCGGCATGGATGTCTGTTACGGTGGGTACTCCGAATGTGTCGTGCACTTTTTTTAGGATTTTCAGGGCTTTTTCATCACCTATACCCATGAAAGAGTCCAGACGCGAGCGGTTGGCTTTACGGTACGAGCCTTTGAATACGTAAGGAATCTGCAGTTTGTCGGTAATAGCTACTACGCGTTCGGCAATGCGCATTGCCATGTCTTCTCCTTCAATAACACAAGGACCTGCCAGCAGAAAGAAGTTTCCGGCAGGATTATTTTTCAGTTCAATCATACGTTTTTTTGAATTATGAGTTATGGATTACGAGCTATGAAAAGTTCATATCTCAGTTGGGTATAATCAATGTTATCGCTTCGTGCAGCACACCAATGTCCAATGGAAAATGCCGGTCGAGGATACGTCCGTCCAAATCGACGGAAGCATTTTGTGCACGTAACACCTTTATCTTTTGGGTACGGTAGGGTTTTACCACTTTATGGTTTAGAATCCGTCCTTCCATCAACATCCATATTCCCGAAAAGAGTTGCAACAGTTCGGGGCGGTAGATAACCGATACATCCAGCCAGCCATTGTAAGGTACTGCACTGGGTGCCTGTCCGTATCCCCATGCACTGCCTATGCACACCGTCATAATGCGCCCGCGTATATGCTCGCCGTTTATTTTAAGGTGCATACGATATAACTTCCGTTCAAAAATCAAGGAGATGAATGCCATAAAATAAGAAAGGAACTTTACCCCCAGAAGCGCTTGCATTGGTCGGTGATTTTTACAATGCGGGCTCCAAGACCGATATTGATGGCATTCAGGAAATAGCGGGTCATGTGTTTTTGGCCGTCATAGTAATAACATGTGCCGACATCTATTTTACGGCGACGGTTATTTATGATACAATCTACGGCTTCCTTGTATTCCGAACTCATTTCCCAATATTTGGCAAAGTCATTGCCGATGCCATTGGGGATAATGCCGATAGCGATGTTCTCTTTATCTTCCGCGTTGGAAAGCATTATGCCGTTGATTGCATCGTTCAGTGCACCGTCACCTCCTACAACGACAATGGTGCGGTAACCGTTGTTGGCAAGTATGCCTGCCAGACGTTCTACGGAGCCGAACCCTTCGGACTGCACATAATCGTAAGACACGCCTTTGCTGTCCATATATGCTTTAATCTCTTTCCACCGTTTCTGCACTTTGCGCGTTCCGGCTTTGGGGTTATAGATTACGCCCCATTTATCGGGTTCTACACTCATATATCCGTTTCTTTCAATCGGTCCAACATTTTCATAAATCTGCCGCTTAAGCGGTGTTGCCGTCAAAGATACTAAATCTCTTTGAGTTTTGACTTTACAAAAGCTATCTTTTCTTCCATGGGCCACCGGGCGTCCATCCAATGGATAGTAAAGCCTCGTCTTTCCATCCCCCGGAACCAGGTCATCTGGCGTTTGGCAAATTGGTGGATGGCTATTTCCAGTTGGCTGAACATTTCATCATAGGTCAGCTTGCCAATGACGTAAAGTGTCAGATACTTGTATTCCAGTCCGTAGTAAATGAGGTCGTCGGGACAAATGCCTGAATCTATCAACCGGCGTACTTCATCTACCATTCCTTCGTCCAATCGTTGGCGCAGGCGACGGGTAATTTTCTCACGCCGAAGTTCCCGGTCTATGTCTACGCCGATGATGAGACTGTTCAGTTGTGGAAATGAGCGCGCGTCTATCGGAGTATGAGCATAATATTCTTCGATTTCAATGGCGCGGATGGCCCGTTTCACGGTATCTACATCCGTTGTATTGTGCAGGCTCTTATAGGTTTGCAATATTTCGGTAAGCTCTTCCAGTGATTTATTGGCCAGGCGGTTGCGCAATTCCGGATTCTCGGGTACAGGCAGTAGTTTGTATCCCTTGAGTACGGATTCCAAATACATTCCCGTTCCGCCGCATACAATGGGCAGGCAGCCTTTTTGTTTAATGCTTTCATAGGCGGTTAGGAAATCGCGTTGGTATTCAAATACATTGTATTTATATCCCGGGTCGGCTATATCAATAAGGTGGTAAGGTACTTGTCTGCCGTTTACAATGTAGTCGGCCAGGTCTTTTCCTGTACCGAGATCCATGCTCCGGTATATTTGCCGGGAGTCGGCACTGATGATTTCCGTATTGAGTTCTGCTGCCAACGCGGCGGCAAATGGAGTTTTGCCGGATGCTGTAGGGCCTAATATGGCGATTAAATCATAGTCAGGCATATACTAAGTATTTGTAATTCGTTTACAAAGATAATGCAATTTGCGGGTAGATAAAAAGAACCGGTTCATTTTATTCTATGAGGATATAATTTCTCTTTACATTTAAAGCGTGTATCTGAAAAAGGAAGTAAAAAAAACGTCCTTCTTCTTAAAAGGTGTTATAAAACATATCTTTTCCTTTGGATAATTTGCAGATTTAGCAAATGTCCGTATCTTTGCAATGTGTTTTTCATAGTATTAGATTTAAGGTTAACAAAGGTTGGAGTACAGCGGTACTCCTTTTTTTTGCTCTATACTTTCCTTATGCTGTTCTGGAAAAGACGGAATGAGTGGTATTGGGACAACCTTTGGATGAGGCTGTCAAAGTTACGCTGGATTACAAAGTTCCCGTAACGGCAGCCATCTTTATTGTTCCTTGCAGAAAAAATGGAATAGACAAACTGTTTTAACAGTTGAAACAGTTATCTTTCCCAAAAAATACGGAATGAACCGCCGCCCCGGTAATATCGGTTTGAAAGCAGAAAGGATGCTAAAAAGTTCTTGACTATTGAGTGTGCGAGGCAGGTTGTGCGTATTCCTTTTCAAAACGAAGTAGATATTTTCCGTAGCCGTAAAGAACGCGGCGGAGAGAAGATGCGCGATTTGAAAGAGGCAGTGACAAATGAATTCATTAGCAATGTAAGCGTAAAATAACCCAAGCTCAACCGGCAAATAATGGTACATTTGTCATCACTCGTCACTTTTGACTTCAATTAGCTGATTATATGGTAGTTGTACGGTTATAAGACACCTTATAACCGTGATGACCAAATATCGGTCGTCACCGCTTTTGGGGTACATTCCGTTGCCTTTTACTCCGTAATGCGTTGATTAACAGCTTTTACATCTGCCTTGTGCCTCCCTTATTTCAATATTGTTAAAATACCTTTCTCCATCGGTAGATTGAGGTCGTCCGGCGTATTGTCCTGCATAAGTCCCGTAATTCCGCTGTAATTCTTGCGCGTAAATTCGGATATTCTCCACGGGCTGTTCGGGGAAAGCCGGAAGATAAACAGCGCTTTGCTTCGTTGTTTTTGTTTGTCCGGACTCTGCAAAATACCGTTATGCTTATGGTAAAACCCCGTTTTGCAGTTGCAGGCCCGGCGGTTGCCGGTTGCGGGCTGTCGGGCCCGCATATGCAGGCTCTTCGGCCCGCAACTGCAAAACGAAGTTTTACACCTTATAAAGGCATAAAATCCATGAAGGAAAGCGGGATTTTCAACGGTTTGTTTTCTGATTATTCCCGGTTGTTTCAGGGGTGGACACGAGGGATAAATCTCAAAACAAGAGGGGATTGCTTGCTTTCAGTCTGCTTTGATACGTACTTTGTGGAGCCTGAGAGATAGCTGCACCTGCAATATAAGTCACCGGTCCGCTTATCTTCCTTTCCAAATACTCATGATTTTTCTGCGTATCATTACAATATTCAATGAAGATACTGCGAGGCATAGCAGGCAACCTGCTGTCCAGCATGGGAGCAGTGTCCCCGTTTCCAGTTGCGGAAAGAGCGCGCCGATAATTTCCGTATAGTAACTGCGCACCCATGCCACTCCGCCGACAGACAATATCAGTACCGCCAGATTCAAGCCGCAGGTCAGGATATTGTAGGGAAGCGCCACACGATTGGGACTATAGCCTATCAGAAGCAGATTTTCCAATTTTACGGTATTCTTTTGCAACAGCAGGAAGATGCTTAACATCAGGATATAAAAGGATAAAATACTGATGAATAATCCTACTCCCATGACGATACCGGTGATGAGGCGCAGGAAATGCGTCGTTTTTCCGGCATCCAGCCCGTCGCCTTCGGGTTCATAGTGCTGCTGTTGGAAATAGTCGCTGACGGCTGTGTCGGCAGGGTTCTTCACCTCGACGATGAGGCGGGAAGGCCGGGCTTCTTTGCCGGGGGCGAAACGTTGGTTTGCCCAGTCCATGAATGCTTGGGGAACAAGAATTGTATTCAGGCGGTTGGAGAACCCCACAATCTTACCTTTGAACTGCTCTGCACGTCCGTTGCCCCGTAGCATGATGTCCATCTGTATCAGGCTCATGAGGCCTTCGGAGAGTTTCGGCAGGTTACGGCTTTGTGCAAATCCGAAGTTATACAGATTCAGGTAATTGCGGGGAATGATGATGGGAATGACTTGGGCGGACTCGTCAAAATGCCAGTTGTCCAGGCTGACATCTACATATTCGTCGGGTACGGACTCGAAAAACATTTCGGTGGAAAGATGTATTCCGGCTTCCTGCATGCCTAAGCCTGCGGATACTTTAAACAAGGAAGGGGTGAAGGCGCCCACGCTTTCGGTGAAAGACTGTTCTTTCATCTCTTCGATTTCCTTTGGGGGAGAAGGTGTTGCTTCTTCCGGTAAAACTGCCGAGTGCGCTGATTTTCTTTGTGGCGATGATATAATTCTTTTTCATGAAGCTGTCTCCCTGCGTGAAAACGGGGAGTACATCCCGGTAGAATTGTATGCTCAGTAATACAATCAGCATGCCGAAGAGGTTGGCGAGGAAAAAGCCGGTCAACTGGCCTATACTGATATGTTGGCGGAGAAGTTTCCAAACAAGTCTGTTCATGGTGCGGATAATGGTTTATGCGTTATAGGCGGAAGGTTTCATCGTATTCGAGCTCCAGGTGCTTCCCGATGGATGTGACAATAATGCCTGCTCCCTGCTTGCCCGCCTCTTCCATGAGCAACCGGCTCATTATGGCACTGTTGTCGTTGTCCAGGTGGCTGATGGGTTCGTCCAGGAAGATAAAGTCGAACGGCTGGCAAAGGCTGCGGATAAAAGCGACGCGTTGCTGCTGCCCGAAGGAAAGCTTGCCGGCTCTTTCGTCGGTTTTGTCGGGAATGCCGGTTGCTTCGAAAAGGGCGAGAATTTCTTTTTTCTTCTTATGGTTGGTCAGGCGGTTCTTTAACAAGACGTTCTCAAGGGCGGTCAGCTCGGGGAAGATACGCAGTTCCTGGAAAAGGATGCTGAGCGAATGTTTCCTTACATCTGCCCATTCGCCGACGGAGAATGAGCGGATGTTGCGTCCGTCGAAACTGATGATGCCCTGATAGTCGCGCCGATACCCGTAGATATAGCTGCACAAGGAGGATTTTCCGGTGCCGGAGGAAGCCTCTATCAGATAGCGCTTTCCTTTGTCGAACACGATGTCCTGATGCCACACCTGTGAAATGACGGTGTCACGGGCGGCAAAGACCTGGGGCAGGGTATGCTGTAAATGAATGTGGTCCATTACTTATGATTTACAAATTACGCATTGCGTGCTGAATATAAATCGCTGAATGCCAGCTGCCGGTTACATCCCTATGAACAACTTGGCAAAGTCGGTAAGCTGTTTCAGGGCATTCTCGTTCTTTTCGTTCAGAACGACCGTAAAGTTGGTCCGGTTCTTGTCTCCCGCAGGTTCAGCTCTTCTATTTTCATAATCAGTTGATAGAGGATGTTGACTTCCGGTTCGTTCGGAGCATATTCCATAAGCACCCGCAGGTTGCTTAAAGTAAGCAATTCGTTGCTGGTCAATGAAATGTTGAAGGCTCGTCCGTGCATCATGTTCAGCATGGCCTGTTGCAGCTCCCGCGAATTTTGAGGGTGGAAAGGCTGGTTGCTTTCTTTGGTATTTCCTTTGAAATCGGCGTTTTGCAAGGTAGCGTATATACGTCCGTTTTCAAACAGGACATAACCCAGCAGTTGCGTGCCGTGCGGCCAGGTCAGTACACCGCGAACGTCCATGGGGAGGGCATCGGGAGTTGCCAGCAGGCGTATGTCTCCTTTTTGTTGCATCATCGGGGCGAAGTATTTGCCGGTGCGGATGCTTTTGTCGGCAGGTTGTTGCATGAGGGCGGTGATGGCGGGTTGCAGCTTCTTCAACTGTTCCGTACTGCCGCCGTAAACTCCCAGCAGAGTGCCGTCGTTGTAGGCAAGCAGTATTCCTGCGTCTTTTATTTCAACGCTCCGGTAACCGCCGGCCTCGACCGGAGCGGTGCACAACTGTTCCTGGGCAAGCAGCCGGAGCATGGCTTCGAACTTCTTTAAATCGGCAATTTTCAGGGTGATTGCCGTGTTGTGCAGCGTAGGGGCTTCGAATACGTAGAGCGGAGCGTTCCAGTCTATCCCGCTTTCGGCAGGGTCTTTCAGAAGAGTTTCCGCCTCTTTTTTCAGGTTGGCGCTCCCGCCTTCAAGGATCAGTCCCAGGAACTTCTGCAAGGTGGCCCGGCTGTCTGAGGTATTCAATCCGGCTTTATCGACGATGCTTTTTAGGTCGAGTGCCGCCACTTCTGTGGCATTGGCGGGGATTACATGCGTGTATTCTGTTTTTTGCCCGGTTTCGCTGCATGAGCTCAGGCATAGCACTGTTAATAAAACCGGCAGCAAATAGAAGGAAATACTCTTTCTCATATCGTATTATTGGTTTTGTAGATTCAATATGTGGCAGGCTACGAGTGCCGCCGTTTCAGTGCGCAGTCGGGAACGGCCGAGGCTGATGGGCTCGAATCCGTTTTCAATGGCCTGTTTCACCTCTTCTTCACTGAAGTCGCCTTCCGGCCCGATAAGCACCAGCGCATCTTCTCCTTTACGGACAACGTCTTTCAATAAAGGTTTTTCTCCTTCGTAACAATGCGCGATGAATTTGCGGCCTTCGAAAGGCTGGCTGATGAACCGGTTGAAGTCGGTCATTCCGTTCAGGCGGGGCAGGCGTGCTTTCAGCGACTGCTTGATGGCGGATACCAGTATCTTGGCAATGCGCTCCGTTTTGATTACTTTACGTTCGGAAAAACGGCAGTTCAGGAAGGTCAGTTCGTCAAAGCCTATTTCGGTGGCTTTCTCTGCAAACCATTCCGTGCGGTCCATATTCTTGGTGGGAGCCATTGCAATGTGCAGGTGTCCGCTCCATAAAGGCGCTTGGGGGATGGTTTCGAGTATGTTGACAAGGCAACGTTTGGTCGTGGCGGTACTGATTTCCGCACGGTAGAAGTTGCCTTTGCCGTCGGTCAGCGTTACCTCGTCGCCTGTTTGCAGCCGCAGTACGCGGACTGCGTGAGCAGCTTCTTCTTCGGGCAGTTCGGCTTGCGATTGTATGTCGGGGGTGTAGAATACGTGCATGATTGTTTATGGTTTCTTATGCTGGTTGATAATATCCCTTAGTTGTGCAGCCCGTTCGTAGTCTTCTGCGTCTATGGCGTTTTGAAGGGCTTCCTTTAATTGTTTCAGGGTCTTTTTCCGTGTAGCGGCATCTGCGGCGGCATCATCCGTCTGTTGGGTGGGAGTGATGCTGTGCTCTGTTTTCAGGCATTCGGCTTCTAAAATATCATCGTATATGAAAATGGGGGCATCCATGCGCAAGGCGAGGGCCACGGCATCGCTGGTACGTGCGTCGATGCGCAGGATGGTCTCTTCCGTTTTCATATAGAGGTAAGAATAGAAAACGCCGTTGTCCACTTTGTAAATAAGCACGCGCAGCAGGGTTGCTCCCAGTACCTTGAGAACTGAGGCAAACAGCGTATGCGTCAGCGGCCGGGGAGGAACGATGCCTCTCATTTCAATCATCATGGATTGTGCCTCGGCACTGCCTATGATAACCGGCAGTTGCCGCATGCCGTTTATCTCGCCCAGCACCATGGCATAAGCGCCGGCCTGTGCCTGGCTGTTTGAGATATTCAATACTTGCAGCTCAATCTTTTTTTTGTTCATCGGCTGTAGTTACTTTAAATCTTCCGGATGGTGTTTGTACTTGAATACGATGGCAAACACCACTGCTACGGTCAGCGCGTAGATTGCAAATACGTACCATGCCGATTGCCATTGCGCTATCTGCGGGACATTGCTGTTGAAATCTACAAAGTGATTCACTACCGCCTGTGCACCCAGTGTGCCGATAGTGGCACCGAAACCGTTTGTCATGATAACGAACAGTCCCTGTGCGCTGGAACGGATGCCCCGGTCGGTCTCTCTGTCAACAAACAGCGAACCGGATATGTTGAAGAAATCGAATGCCACACCGTACACAATCATGGAAAGTACAAACATCCATACGCCGCTTCCGGGATTGCCCATGCCGAAGAGCCCGAAGCGCAATACCCATGCCAGCATGGCAATCAGCATCACCTGCTTGATGCCGAAGCGTTTCAGGAAGAAAGGTATCAGCAGGATGCAGAGTGTTTCGGATATTTGCGACAGCGAAATCAGGATGTTGGCATGTTGCACTCCGAAAGTGCCGGCATATTCGGGAATACTGCCGAAACTGCTGATGTAGGGATTGGCAAATCCGTTGGTAATCTGCAAGGAAACGCCCAGCAGCATGGAGAAAATGAAGAAAACAGCCATTTTCTTCTGCTTGAATAGCGTAAAGGCGCGTAAGCCCAGTGCCTCTACCAATGATTTGGCATTGTCGCCCTTGCTGGTGGGGCATTCCGGCAGGGTCAGCGCATATACGCCATACGCTACTCCAATGATGGCGCAGGCAAAGAACTGCCCGTAATTATTTTGCAGTCCGAGCAGGTCCACCACCCACATGGAGCAGATGAATCCGATTGTGCCGAAAATACGTATGGGAGGGAATGTCCTGATGGTATCCAGTCCGGCTTTGTCGAGTGCGGTGTAGGCCACGGAGTTCGACAATGCCAATGTAGGCATATAGAAAGCAACGCTTAACGAGTAAAGTGTGAACAGGGTTCCGAAATCTACCTCCGCACCTTTCGTCATGCCGTAGTATCCGGCTGCGGCCATGAACAGGGCTGCGGTGAAGTGACTGAAGCTTAACAGCTTTTGTGCCGGTATCCAGCGGTCGGCAATGATGCCGAGAACGGCAGGCATAAACAACGATACGATTCCCTGCATGGCGTAAAACATACCGATGTGCTCGTGCAGGCCTACGTTTACCAGGTAACTGCCCATTGATGTGAGGTATGCTCCCCACACGGCAAACTGTAGGAAATTCATAATGATTAAGCGAATCTTGATGCTCATAATGCTTTCTATAAATTAACGTGTCTTTCGAAGTTGAACTAATTAATAAAACGCAAATGTAGACAAATTATCGGAAAAGGCGATGTATAAAGCATCAAAAAAAGGGAAGGCGGGAGGTATAAAAAAAGAAGGCTATCTATCCCAGACAGCCAATCTTTATTAACCTTAAATCTAATACCATGAAAAACACGGTGCAAAGATAAAGGGATTTATGTTATAAAACATAATGTTTTGCTTGTTTTCTTTAGTATATTAACAATGTTTAGTATATGAAGGGCTTTTTCTGTCCTTCCTGTACAGAAGCCGGTTCCTGCTTATTCCACGTATAGCACAAGCCCTTTCAGGTATTCGCCTTCGGGGTGGTAGATGCTTACCGGGTGGTCGGCGGGCTGCGTCAACTGGTGCAGGATGCGCACGCTGCGGCCCGACATGGCAGCGGCGGTGAATACGGCAGTGCGGAAATTCTCTTTGCTGACGGCCTGCGAACAGGAGAATGTGAAAAGTATGCCTCCCGGTTTGATTTTCTCGAAAGCTTTGACGTTGAGTTTCCGATAGCCTTGCAGGGCGTTGCGCAGGGCATCGCGGTGCTTGGCAAATGCCGGTGGGTCCAGAATGATAAGGTCGTATTGGTCGCCCATGCGGTCAAGGTATTTAAAGGCATCCTCTGCATAGGCTGCATGACGGTTGTCGCCGGGAAAGTTCAATTCGATATTCTTGTTGGTCAGGTCGATGGCTTTGGCCGAGCTGTCTACGGAATGTACCAGTGTGGCATTGCCGCGCATGGCGTAAACCGAAAAACCGCCGGTATAGCAGAACATGTTCAGCACACTGCGGCCGTTGGCATAGCGCTCCAGCAGTGAACGGTTCTCGCGCTGGTCTACAAAGAAACCGGTTTTCTGGCCTTTCAGCCAGTCGATATGGAATTTCAGGCCGTATTCCATGGCGATGTTATCCGCGCTTCCCCCTTTTAGGAAACCGTTTTCAGGATAGAGGTCGGCTTTGAAGGGAAGTGTCGTTTCGGATTTATAGTATATATTGTCTATTTGGTCGCCCATCACCTCGGTCAGTGCATCGGCTATCGCCATACGGTCGAGGTGCATACCGGCGGAATGTGCCTGCATCACGGCTGTGCGGGCATAGATGTCAATCACGAGCCCCGGCAGGTTGTCGCCCTCGCCGTGTACCAGACGGTAAGTATTGTTGGTGGGATTTCCGGCTATGCCGATGCTGCGTCGCATATCGTAAGCTATGCTGAGTTTGCGTTTCCAGAAGCCGGCATCGATAGCCTCGTCCCGGCAGAAGCTGAGTACACGGACGGCAATGCTGCCGATCTGGAAATGTCCTTTGGCTATGAACTCTTTTTTGGATGTATAGATTTCAACAACTTCCCCTTCCTCCGGCTCTCCGTCGAAATGTGCGATGGCACCTGAAAACACCCAGGGGTGAAAACGTTTTAATGATTCTTCCTTACCTGGCTTTAGATATACTTTATACATAATTATAATTAAGATGTGGTAACGTTATAATGTGGTTGTGTGGCAACTTTCTTCGATTGCCAGTTCAAAATCACCGGTACGCTTCAGCTCCTGCAGCCGGTTGTATATGTTCAGGCAGGCCCATGCGTCGGTAGCTGCGTATTGTTGTTGGGACGGTGTCAGCACATCGGCTTCCCAGTTGGACAGGCGCTGGCTCTTTGAAATCTTTTCTCCGAAAAGGATGGCATATATCTTTTGAAGGCTTCTGTCCTGAATGCCGAACGTGCGGACATATTCCTGCAGCTCGATGCAGCCGCGCTGTTCAAACGGAGCACGTTTGTGCAGCATCATGAAGTCGTCGCGCAGGGAGAGGCCGACTTTGGTTACGGCGGGGGTTTCGAGCAACGTGATAACCGGAAGGGTGAGTCCGGTGAGGTTGAGGCGGAAAAGGAAACAATGCTCTTCCGACGAAATCTGCAATAAAGCCACCTTATGCGACTGCCCTTTGGTGAATGATGGACGCGTTTCGCTGTCGATACCCAGTATGGAGCATTTTTTCAGATAAGCCACAGCACGCTCTGCCTCTTGAGGAGTCTGGACAACATGTATCTGTCCGGGGAAGACGGCTTTCGGCATGTCCTTTACTTCTTCTTTATTTATACTTCTTCTGATAATCATAGCTTAAAGTTTATTCATCTTCCTCCGCTTCCTCGTTTTCCTCTTCCTCATCCGGTTGGTTGTACTTCACATCGTGCAGGGCACGCAGGGTGTTCACCAGCTTTTGGCCCCAGTATAGGGCGAAGTGTTCCTGGCAGGCGGCGAGTGAATCATTCATCGTCTCGTTGAGTCCCAGCTGGAATACGAAAATAAAGTCTCTGATGTCCTGGTAGATGTCGGCCAGATCCTCGGAAATGTTTTTGGTGATGGGCTGGTCGCTGTACTTCATATCCGATACAAATACATCCAGGTAATCATCCTTTTCGGCAAGAATACCGGCCAGGTTCATGCGGAGTATTTCGTAAGTTTCCTCTGTTACGAATGTTTCGAGGGCTTCATCGCCTATCGTTTCGCATTTGGGAAGCATGGATGCCTTGAGATAAAGCAGGGGAAGTATCTTTAAGGATGTATCGACGAAGACGGAACGCTTCATGGTTTCCGTCTGTTCCAGAAACTTGCAGAACTCGGCAGCTACGGTTACGAATTCCACGACATTGCGGTCGAATATCACTTGACTTTCTTTTTTCATATCTTCTTGATTTGAAACGCAAAGGTACGAAAAAGGTTTGAAAGCATTACTGCATAAGCTTTTTTTTGTTACTTTTGCGTCATTGTACGGATATTAGCAGAATACATTATGGTCAAAAAAAATACAACCAAAGATACGGAACACTCTATCTCTTTTTTCGGAAAGGCAGCTGCTGTCTTAAAGAATGAAACCGTTCATTTTGTTGCCGGTCTGATACTGGTAATCTTTTCGGTTTATCTGCTGCTGGCCTTTTCGTCTTTCTTCTTTACGGGGGCGGCAGACCAGAGTATTATAGATTCGGGTAATGCGCAGGAACTGATTTCCACGCATAACGGCGTGAAGAACTATGCTGGTTCGCGTGGGGCGCAGCTTGCCAGTTATTTGATAAACGATTGCTTCGGCATCTCTTCCTTTTTCATCTTGGTGTTTCTGGCTGTAGCCGGATTAAAGCTGATGCGTGTCCGCGTGGTACGTTTGTGGAAGTGGTTCATAGGATGCTCCCTGCTGCTGATTTGGTTTTCGATATTCTTCGGGTTCGTATTTGTGGACCAATATAAGGACTCTTTCCTCTATCTGGGCGGCATGCACGGATATAATGTCAGCAACTGGCTGGTATCTCAAGTGGGAGTGCCGGGGTTATGGATGATACTGCTGGTTACTGCCATATGCTTCCTTATTTATCTGAGTGCACGTACCGTTATCTGGTTGAGAAAACTTTTCAGTCTCAGTTTCCTGAAACATAAAGAAAAGGCGGAACGCAAATCCGGTGAAGCTCCGGAAGAGTTTACAGATTCCTGGACTGTAAAGGGGAAGAAATCGCCGGTAATGGCGGAAGCGGCTTCTGATGCGGGAAGAGAAGAAGAAACGAAGGCTCCGGAAGAAGCCGGAAAAGAAGAGAAGGATGAGGATGCTCATGAGATAATGCTCGACCTGGGAGATGCCGCAACGCATAAAGCCTCACTTGCCAAAGAAAAAGAAGAAGACGAAGTGCTTATGACGATTGAGACTCCGCCGTCCGATACCGTTTCTGCCATTCCGGCATCGGGACGGCAAGAGGAAAAAGGTCCTGTCTTTGAGGTGGAGACAGTGGAGGATGAAGAGTATCGCGGTCCGGAAATAGAGCCGTATAACCCTTGTCTTGACTTGGAAAACTATCATTATCCGACCATTGACCTGATGAAGCATTATGACAATGCCGAACCGACCATCGATATGGCAGAGCAGAATGCCAATAAGGATAAGATTATCAATACGCTGCGCAGCTTCGGTATCGAAATCAGTACCATTAAAGCTACGGTGGGCCCTACGGTGACGCTGTATGAGATTACGCCGGAACAGGGTGTCCGTATCTCCAAGATACGCGGTCTGGAAGATGATATCGCACTCAGCCTTTCCGCGCTGGGCATCCGTATCATTGCTCCGATACCGGGAAAGGGAACAATCGGTATTGAAGTGCCTAATTCCAATCCGAAGATTGTCTCGGGCCAGAGCATCATCGGCAGTAAGAAGTTTCAGGAGTCTACGTACGACCTGCCTATTGCATTGGGTAAGACCATTACCAATGAGGTCTTTATGGTGGATTTGTGTAAAATGCCCCACGTGCTCGTGGCGGGTGCTACCGGTCAGGGGTAAGTCTGTCGGGTTGAATGCCATCATTACTTCCCTGCTCTATAAGAAGCATCCCGCGGAACTGAAGTTCGTGCTGGTGGACCCGAAGAAAGTGGAGTTCAGCATCTATTCGGTGATAGAACATCATTTCCTTGCCAAGCTGCCCGACGGTGAGGATGCCATTATAACGGATGTTACCAAGGTTGTACAGACTTTGAACTCTATCTGTATCGAAATGGACACCCGTTACGACCTGCTGAAGGCTGCGCATGTGCGTAATATCAAAGAATACAACGAGAAGTTTATCAACCGCCGCCTGAATCCGGAAAAGGGACATAAGTTTATGCCGTATATCGTGGTGGTGATTGATGAGTTCGGCGATTTGATTATGACAGCCGGTAAGGATGTGGAACTGCCTATTGCCCGTATCGCCCAGTTGGCGCGTGCCGTAGGTATACACATGATTATCGCTACCCAGCGTCCTACGACGAATATCATTACGGGTACGATTAAGGCCAACTTCCCGGCACGTATCGCTTTCCGGGTGTCGGCTATGGTGGACTCCCGTACCATTCTCGACCGGCCGGGAGCCAACCAGTTGATTGGTCGCGGCGATATGCTGTTCCTGCAAGGTGCGGATCCGGTTCGTGTGCAGTGCGCGTTTATCGATACGCCGGAAGTGGCGGAGATAACGAAATTCATAGCCCGTCAGCAGGGGTATCCCACTGCATTCTACCTGCCTGAGTATGTGGATGAAAATGCAAACGGCGATTTGGGCGATGTGGATATGGGACGTCTTGACCCGCTGTTTGAAGATGCCGCCCGGCTGATAGTGTATCAGCAGCAAGGTTCCACTTCGCTTATCCAGCGTAAATTTGCCATCGGTTATAACCGTGCGGGGCGTATTATGGACCAGTTGGAGAAAGCCGGGATTGTAGGTCCGGCGCAAGGCAGTAAAGCGCGTGAGGTGTTCTGCGTGGATATAACGGACTTGGAAACGCGTTTGAACAATTTGTAACAAATCAACGTTTGAAGTACATGAAAATCAACAGTCTTTTATTCACAGTCTGGATGCTTTTCCTGACTATCCCTATGGTTGCACAGCAGCCGGATGCCAGAGATATACTTGACCGTGCGGCAGATGCTTTTCGCAGGGAAGGTGGGGTCAAAATCACTTTCTCCGTCCGTGCGCCTGAAGGGAATACGAACGGTTCCATCCGTTTGAAAGGCGATAAATTTCTGCTGGAGACGGAAGGAGTGACGACATGGTTCGACGGACGCACACAGTGGAGTTATCTTGCTTCGAGCGATGAGGTTAATGTTTCCGAACCCACTCCCGAAGAGTTGCAGAGCATCAATCCTTATTCGTGGTTGTCGCTTTATAAGCAGGATTATAAGCTGAAAGTGGCTAAAACCGGCAATGCTTCGGATGATACGGCTTATAAAGTGGTGATGAACGCTACCAAACGCAGCCAGGATATGCAATGTATTATCCTGTATATAGAAAAAGGTTCGTTCCGCCCGTTAAAACTGAGTATGGTTCAGCGGGGCAGCAAAGATGCGGCAGTAGTGTTCATAAATTCCTATCAGACGGGCAAGAACTATGATGACAGCCTTTTTGTGTTTGACAGGAAAGCATATCCTACGGCGGAATTGGTTGATTTAAGATGATAAACGTTACTAATAAAAAAAGAATAATATGGAAGCAGAAAAAGTAAAGTGTTTAATTATAGGTTCCGGTCCTGCCGGATATACCGCAGCTATCTATGCTGCACGTGCCAATCTTTCTCCGGTGCTTTATGAGGGGCTTCAACCCGGCGGACAGTTGACCACCACCACCGATATCGAGAATTTTCCCGGTTATCCGGAAGGTATCAGCGGTACGCAGATGATGGAGGATTTGCGCAAACAGGCTGAACGCTTCGGTGCGGACTTGCGTTTCGGCGTGGCTACGGCTGCCGATTTGAGTAAGTCTCCCTATAAGATAACCATTGATGAAGAAAAGGTCATTGAAGCGCAAACCGTTATTATTGCTACCGGTGCTGCTGCCAAGTATTTAGGACTGGAAGACGAGAAGAAATATGCCGGCATGGGTGTCAGCGCCTGTGCTACCTGTGACGGTTTCTTCTATCGGAAGAAGGTCGTAGCGGTAGTTGGCGGCGGCGATACGGCATGTGAGGAAGCCTCTTATCTGGCGGGTCTGGCAAGCAAAGTGTACCTGATTGTGCGTAAACCGTTCTTGCGTGCTTCCAAGATTATGCAGAAGCGTGTAATGGAGAATGAGAAAATAGAAGTTTTGTTTGAACACAATGCAGTAGGATTATATGGAGATAACGGTGTGGAAGGCGTACACTTGGTGAAGCGTATGGGTGAAGCGGACGAACAGCGTTATGACCTGGCTATCGACGGCTTTTTCCTGGCTATCGGCCATAAGCCTAATTCCGATATTTTCAAACCGTATGTCGACACCGACGAAACGGGCTATATACTGACAGATCCCGGTACTCCCCGTACAAAGGTTCCCGGAGTATTCGCCGCCGGCGACGTTGCCGACCCTCATTACCGTCAGGCCATCACAGCGGCAGCTACAGGATGTATGGCAGCGATTGAGGCGGAAAGATTCTTGTTAAATTAAAAATTGGGAATTGAGAATAAAAAAATAGGGCTGCGCAATACAAGTGTTGTATAACAAACACCGCGCAGCCCTATTTTTTTATTCTCAATTTTTAATTTTAGAAGTTTATCCTATCTTACTTATCTTCTTCAGCTTTTCCTCGTCGATAATTTTGATTTTTCTTCCGTCAATGGTAATCAGGCGTTCCGCAGCAAATTGTGAGAGGGTGCGGATAGCATTGGATGTTGTCATATTGGAAAGGTTGGCTAAATCTTCACGGGACAGGTAGATACTTAAAGTAGAACCGTCCTCTTCCAGGCCATAGCTTTCTTTGAGGAAAATAAGCGATTCTGCCAGACGGCCGCGGATATGTTTTTGGGTGAGATTCACCGTACGTTCGTCGGCGATACCGAGGTCAATGGACAATCGTCTGATAAAGAACATCGCCAGTTCATTGTTTTGCGATAGTAATGTCATTATGGCAGTCATGGGTATCAGACAGACCAATGACGGTTCAAATGCACAGGCAGCGGTTACATAATCCGCTTTGGCAAAATAAGGGCGATATCCGAAATACTCAGTGGGCTTGATCATACGGATAATCTGGCTTCTTCCGCCCACACCGTCTTTATAGATTTTGACTTTTCCATTCAGCAGACACATCAGGCAAGTAGGTGTCTCGCCTTCACAATGGATAATTTCGTTCTTCTTATAATTCTGAAGCGTAAAATGGTTGGCAAGAAACTCTCGCTGTTCTTCATTCAGAGGTGACCATATATCGGGAATCAACTCCGGAACATTAATATCGGATAAATTTATTTTTACCATAAATGCTGCAAAACTGTGTTGTACAGCACAAATGTAAAAAGAAAAAATTAAAAATGACACATTTGTATCAAAAAAGTGCAAGGAAGGGGGAAAGGAATTTTAAATTATGAATGATGAATTACCGTTTGGCATGACAATGCGGCAGGTTCATCATTCATAATTTGAAGTCGGTTTATCAGCAAAGCCGTTCATTTATCATTTGGTGAACAGCAGTTCCCTGTACTTCGGCAACGGCCATATCTCATCATCTATTTCCATTTCAAGATTGTCGATATGCTCGCGGATGCTTTCCAGGTAGGGGCGTACTGTTTCTTCGTATGCAAAGGCCTTGTCTTTGTAATTGTCCATGTGGTTGGCAACCTTGCGGGCTTCCGTCATTTCACGTACCTGCATTTTGATGGCTGTTACGCGGTGGGAGATTTCACGTATCAGTTCCTTGCGGTCAGCGCTGAGTATTTCATACTCTTCCGGAGTGAAAGTTTCGCGCAGTCCACGCAGGTTTTCCAGCAAACGGTTCTGGTAGATAACGGCAGTCGGTACGATATGGTTGATGGCAAGATCACCTAAAACGCGGCTTTCAATCTGTACTTTCATTGTGTACTTTTCCAGTTCCACTTCAAGACGGCAGGCCAGCTCCGTTTCGTTGAAGATGCGTTCGCCGATGAGTACGGAACGTGCCTGGTTGTCCATATAACGCATCAAGGCTTCCGGCACATGGCAGATATTGGTCAGTCCGCGTTTGGCAGCTTCCTGTTTCCATTGTTCGGAATAGCCGTCTCCTTCAAAACGGATGGGTTCCGAGGCGATGATTGTTTCTTTCAGAATGCGGAAAATGGCTTCGTCCTTGCCGACACCCTCTTCCATGAGCTTCTCAATGGATACTTTGAATTCGTTCAGTTGGTTGGCCATTGCCGCATTGATGGCAATCATTGCCGCAGCACAGTTGGCTGATGAACCGGCGGCGCGGAACTCAAAACGGTTTCCCGTGAAAGCGAAAGGAGAGGTGCGGTTGCGGTCTGTCGTGTCCAGCAGAATCTCAGGGATACGTCCGATACCTAACTTTAGCGTAGTCTTTTCCTCGGCTGTCATCTTACTGTTGCTTACCTGACGGGCTATCTCATCGAGGATGGAAGATAACTGCTTGCCCAGGAATATGGATAAAATGGCAGGGGGAGCCTCATTGGCGCCTAAGCGGTAGCTGTTTCCGGCACTTGCAATGGAAGCGCGGAGCAAGTCCTGGTTTTTGTATACCATCATCAGTACATTCACAAGGAATGTGAGAAACAGCATGTTGCCTTTCGGATTTTTTCCCGGAGCAAAAAGGTTTATTCCCGTATCGGTGCAGAGCGACCAGTTGTTGTGCTTGCCCGAACCGTTCACGCCGCTGTATGGCTTTTCATGCAACAGCACGGCAAAGTTGTGTTTGCGTGCGATGCGTTTCATCAAATCCATAACCAGCTGGTTGTGGTCGTTGGCAAGATTGGCGTTCTCGAAGATGGGGGCCAGTTCAAACTGGTTGGGGGCAACTTCGTTGTGGCGCGTCTTGACGGGAATGCCCAGTTTGTGACACTCTATTTCCAATTCTTTCATAAAGGCAGTGACACGTGGCGGGATAGAGCCGAAATAATGGTCTTCCAACTGCTGGTCTTTGGCAGAAGAGTGCCCCATGAGTGTACGTCCTGTCAGGCATAAGTCGGGACGTGCGTTATAGAGCGCCAGGTCGACGAGGAAGTATTCCTGTTCCCAGCCCAAGTTCGTATATACGCGTGCTATGTTTTTGTCGAAAAGCTGGCAGACATCCGTTGCGGCTTTGTCCACAGCTGCAAGAGCCTTGAGCAGAGGTGTCTTATAGTCCAGCGCCTCGCCTGTGTAGGAGATGAAGATTGTTGGGATACAGAGCGTGGTGTCTACGACAAAAGCCGGTGAAGAAACATCCCATGCCGTATATCCGCGTGCCTCGAATGTGTTGCGGATACCACCGTTGGGGAAAGAAGAAGCATCCGGTTCCTGTTGGATAAGCAGCTTTCCGGAAAAGCGTTCAATGACATCTCCGTCTTCTCCGAATTCGATGAAGCCGTCATGCTTTTCGGCTGTACCGTCTGTCAGAGGTTGGAACCAGTGGGTGTAGTGGGTAACGTTCAGGGATTTTGCCCAGCTTTTCATGCCGTTTGCTATTAAATCGGCCATTTCCCTGTTGATGGGAGTTCCTTTTTCAATGGCGTCTGTTACAGCTTTGTAGGCTTCTTTGGGCAGGTATTCCTGCATCTTTTTTTACGGTCGAAAACATGGCTGCCGTAATAATCGGACAACTTGTTTGAAGGAGTGATGACTTCAAGAGGGCGGCGATTGGCGAGCTCTTGCAAAGCAAAAAATCTCATTTTTGACATATTAGTCTCTTCTTTTATTGGTTGTTGGGCGCAAAATTATATTTTTTTCTGAATTACCCCCTACTTTTTAGGGGGTAATCTTGCTTTTTTTATATGTTTTTTGAAGATATACCTCTAAAAAATAAGGGGTGCTCTTGAAAATAATGTTTTTTGGAGAAATATCGTCCTCTGAAAATGAAAATGGAATAAAGGTGGAAGTTATTACTTTTTTTTTCTATATTTGTTCCCTCATAAGAAGATATTGCGGTTGAAACATATTATATGTATATGGATAGGAATCTGTTTCTTGTGTGCAAGTTTGCAGAAGGCGGGTGCTACGGCTGTTCCCCAATCGTATGCGGGACAACGGGCTTATGCGGATTCCATTATGGACAAGGTTATCTTCTTTGCGCCTTTTTACGAGCGCGTTGTCGATGAGTACAAGGCGGAACTTTATATAAAAGGCTGGGCAAACATCCGCAAGAAAAATCATCTGCTCCGCTTTATCCCTTCCATGTTCCGTATGAAGAAAGGGGTCCGGGAGTATATGATGGAGACATACAGCGAACTGCATTATACCGCTCCCGATATTTACGACCAGAAAGTGAAAGCCAGTGTGGGCACTTCTTCCGAACTTTGGGAACTGGACGGCCGTTTGCTTGAATACTTCCACATCAATATCTACTCTTCCACCTTGCTGTATGATAAGCTGCTCTCCCCGCTGGCTTCCAATGCAAAGAAATTCTATACCTATTATATAGATTCCATAATGGGTGAAGCGCACAACCGTGAGTTCCGTATCCGTTTTATGCCGAAGAGCAAGAGTTTTCAGCTCGTGGGGGGATACATGGTGGTCAGCGACAATGTGTGGAGTGTGCGCGAGATTCGTTTTTCCGGGCGTTCCGAGATGCTGCGTTTTAATAATCTGGTAAGAATGGGACAGGTGGGGAGCGCTAATGAGTTTTTGCCTGTGCATTTCAACATCGATGCCACATTTCGTTTGCTGGGCAATGTCATCGACGGCAGCTATACGGCGGTACTCGACTATAAGGAGATTAGTCAGAAAGACCCGGCTGTTGTGCGGAACAGGACAAAAAGCAAATACGACCTGTCGGAATCTTATACTCTGCTGACGGATACCAATGCTTACCGGCGTGATACCGCCCACTTCAATAAGCTGCGTCCTATTCCGCTGACTTCGCATGAGAAGAAGCTGTATGAGGACTTCTTCTTGCGCCGTGACACGCTTCTCTATAAGAAAAAGCCCAAGAACAAGCGGCTGGAGTTCTGGGGGCAGATAGGCGATGCGCTGGTAAGCAAGTATACGGTAGACCTTGCCAAAATGGGGAGTGTGCGCTGTTCGCCTCTTATAAACCCTTTGTTGCTGAGCTACAGCAAGAGCAACGGTTTCTCTTACCGTCAGGAATTTAAATACAACCGGTTGTTTAAGGGCGACCGTCTGTTGCGTATCGTTCCCAAGTTAGGTTACAACTTCAAACGGAAGGAGTTTTACTGGTCGGTCAATTCCGATTTCGACTATTGGCCCCGCAAGCGTGCCGCCCTGCATGTCAGCGTGGGTAACGGTAACCGTATCTACAGCAGCGATGTGCTGGACGATTTGAAAGCTATTCCCGACAGTATCTTTGATTTCGACCAGATTCACCTGGACTATTTTAAGGACTTGTATTTGCACATACGCCACAGCTGGGAGATTGTTAACGGTCTGACTCTGGATGTGGGGCTTTCCTTGCACAGGCGTACAGAAGTGGAGCGTTCTAAATTCGTTCTTGTCTACCCCGATGCTCCGAATGTGATGTCTGCGGGTGTGTCATCCGTCTATCCGGGATTCGACCCTTCGGTTCTGAAAAAGTTCCGCCACAGTTATAACAGCTTTGCACCCCGTGTACGCCTGACGTGGACTCCCGGTCAGTATTATTATATGAGCGGCGACCGTAAAATCAACCTTCATTCCAAATATCCCACCGTTTCCGTAGACTGGGAGCGCGGTATCAGCGGTGTCATGCATAGCACCGGAAAGTACGAACGTATTGAAGTGGACTTCCAGCACAACATCCCGTTGGGATTGATGCGTGACATTTACTACCGCTTCGGCTGGGGTGCTTTTACGAATCAGAAAGAGCTTTATTTTGTGGATTTCGCCAATCTGGCCCGTTCCAATCTTCCCGTAGGCTGGAATGATGAAATCGGCGGAGTGTTCCAGTTGCTCGACGGGCGTTGGTATAACTCGTCCCGTAAGTACATCCGCGGGCATTTTACGTACGAGGCTCCTTTCCTGCTGCTCCGCCACTTGAAGAAATATACTCAATACGTATTGAATGAACGGTTGTATCTGAACGCTCTGGTGGTTCCCCACCTGAATCCTTATCTTGAGCTTGGGTATGGCATCGGTACGCACATCTTCGATTTCGGCGTTTTTACAAGCTTTGCAAACTGGAAGTACCAGGAAGTAGGGGTTAAGTTTACGTTTGAGTTGTTCAATAGGTAGGTCCGAAAGGCATATTATAAGAATTTATACTTTATCTTTGTGCCAAAATTTTAAGACTATGGGAATTGTAATAGGCATAGACGTAGGTGGAAGCACTACTAAAATCGTAGGACTCAATAAAGGCAAGATACAGTCTCCGATGTTCATAACGGCAGCCGATCCGGTAACTTCCCTGTTCGGAGCGTTCGGCAAGTATATCTATGATAACGGAATCCATTTGTCCGATGTGGAGCAGGTGATGCTGACCGGTGTGGGCAGTGCGTTTGTGGACAGCCCGCTTTACGGACTTCCCACCCGCAAGACGGATGAGTTCATAGCCAACGGACTCGGGGCGCGCCATGCCACGGACATCGACCGGCTGATAGTTGTCAGCATGGGAACAGGCACCTCCTTTGTAAGAATCAACGGGGATGAAATACAGCATATCGGCGGTATGGGTATCGGTGGCGGAACCTTACAGGGACTTTCGCGGCTGTTGCTCAAAACACACGACATTCATCAGGTTGCCGGTTTGGCGGCAAAAGGCGATGTGACCCGCGTCAATCTGCAAATCGGCGATATCTGTAACAACGCATTGCCCGACCTGCCCGTATCCGCTACCGCTTCATTGTTCGGAAAGGCCGACAGTAACGCCTCACCGGAAGACATTGCCTGCGGCATCATTTATACCGTGCTCCAGACTATCGGCGGTGCGGCTGTGCTTTCCGCCCTGAACAGTCCGGTAAAGGACTTTGTGCTGATAGGTAATCTTACCCAGTTGCCGCAATGCCGGGAAGTGTTTCCGAAGATGGAAAGCATTTATCATGTGCGTTTCCATATCCCGCCCTATGCGGAATACCGCACGGCCATAGGGGCGGCTTTGGCATATGTCAGGGAGAATTCTACCATATAATAAGGTGTAAATCTTTAGAAATCGGGCATAAAGACCGGATATTTTCAGAAAGAACTTTTTGTCATTCAAGAAAATACTCCTATCTTTGCGCCCGATTTAATATGAGTCAACATAAAGTCTCACTTAATTAACGAGTTAAACAATTTATTTATTAATGGAAAATTTAAAAAATGTTGCTCCCATTGAGGACTTCAACTGGGATGCTTACGAAAACGGTGAAACCGTAACAAACGTAAGTCACGAAGACTTGGAAAAGGCGTATGACAACACGCTGAACAAAGTTAACGACCGCGAGGTAGTTGACGGAACCGTAATCGCAATGAACAAGCGTGAAGTAGTTGTGAACATCGGTTACAAATCAGACGGTATCATTCCTTTGAATGAATTCCGCTACAATCCCGACCTGAAAGTAGGTGATACGGTAGAAGTGTACATCGAAAACCAGGAAGACAAGAAGGGACAGCTGGTTCTGTCTCACCGCAAAGCTCGTGCTACCCGTTCTTGGGATCGCGTTAACGCTGCTTTGGAAAATGAAGAAATTATCAAGGGTTACATCAAGTGCCGCACTAAGGGTGGTATGATTGTCGACGTATTCGGTATCGAAGCATTCTTGCCGGGTTCTCAAATCGACGTTAAGCCTATCCGCGACTACGATGTATTCGTTGGCAAGACTATGGAATTCAAGGTTGTTAAAATCAATCAGGAATTCAAGAATGTCGTTGTATCTCACAAGGCTCTTATCGAGGCTGAACTGGAACAACAGAAGAAAGAAATCATCGGTAAACTCGAAAAAGGACAAGTTCTCGAAGGTACCGTTAAGAATATCACATCCTACGGTGTATTCATCGACCTGGGTGGCGTAGACGGTTTGATTCACATTACAGACCTCTCTTGGGGCCGCGTCAGCGATCCGAAAGAAGTGGTTGAACTCGACCAGAAGCTCAACGTCGTTATCCTCGACTTCGATGATGAGAAGAAGCGTATCGCTCTCGGCTTGAAGCAGCTGACTCCGCATCCATGGGATGCTCTCGATCCGAACTTGAAGGTAGGCGACCATGTGAAAGGTAAAGTTGTCGTTATGGCCGACTACGGAGCATTCGTCGAAATCGCTCCGGGTGTTGAAGGTCTGATTCACGTATCCGAAATGTCTTGGTCACAACACTTGCGTTCTGCACAGGACTTCATGAAGGTAGGTGATGAAGTTGAGGCTGTAGTTCTGACTCTGGACCGCGAAGAACGTAAGATGTCTCTCGGTATCAAGCAGCTGAAAGCTGATCCTTGGGAAACTATCGAAGAAAAATATCCTATCGGTTCCAAGCACACTGCAAAAGTTCGCAACTTCACTAACTTCGGTGTATTCGTAGAAATCGAAGAGGGTGTTGACGGCTTGATTCACATCTCTGACCTGTCTTGGACTAAGAAGGTTAAACATCCTTCAGAATTCACTCAAATCGGTGCGGACATCGATGTACAGGTATTGGAAATCGACAAGGAAAACCGTCGTTTGAGCCTCGGTCACAAGCAACTCGAAGAGAATCCTTGGGATGTATTTGAAACTGTATTCACGGTAGGTTCCGTACACGAAGGTACTATCATTGAAATGCTGGACAAGGGTGCAGTTGTTGCTCTGCCTTATGGTGTAGAAGGTTTTGCTACTCCGAAACACCTCGTTAAGGAAGACGGCTCACAGGCTCAGTTGGACGAGAAGCTCGAATTCAAAGTTATCGAGTTCAACAAGGACGCTAAGCGTATTATCCTGTCTCACAGCCGCATCTTCGAAGATGTAGCCAAGGCTGAAGAAAGAGCAGAAAAGAAAGCTGCCAAGAAGTCTTCCGGTAAGAGAGAAGAAGCTCCTGCTTCTATCCAAAACCAGGCTGCTTCTACAACTTTGGGCGACATCGACGCTCTGGCTGCTTTGAAAGAGCAAATGGAAGCCGGAAAGAAGTAATTACTTCTCCATATAAATAAGGTAAGGGTGCTTGTGGCAAACACAAGTGCCCTTTCTTTTTGGGCAGGCTCTTAATTTCTTGCCGATAATCTGTGCAATCTGTGATGATTACCCTTATCTTTGCACCATCATGGAGAAATTCGAACTACATATTCTCGGCTCCGGTTCGGCATTGCCCACCACCCGCCATTTTCCTACTTCGCAGGTAGTGAACTTACGTGACAAGCTTTTTATGATAGACTGTGGAGAAGGCGCACAGTTGCAATTCCGAAAGTCACGCCTCAAATTCTCGCGTTTGAACTGTATCTTCATCTCCCACCTGCACGGCGACCACTGTTTCGGGCTGCTGGGACTGATATCCACGCTTAATCTTTTGGGGCGTACGGCCGACCTGCATATACACTCTCCCAAAGGTTTGGAAGAACTTCTTACGCCGATGCTTGCATTCTTCAATCATCAGATGACCTATAAAATCTTCTTCCACGCGTTCGAGACGAAAGAAGCCGCCTTGATTTATGAAGATCGGTCGCTTACGGTGACAACCATTCCTTTGCGGCATCGCATGCCTTGCTGCGGTTTTCTGTTTGCCGAGAAGCCGCGCCCCAATCATATCCTGCGCGACATGATAGACTTCTATCAAGTGCCGGTGTACGAGCTGAACCGTATCAAGAACGGTGCGGATTACGTTACGCCGGAAGGAGAGGTGATACCCAATGCCCGTCTCACCCGTCCCTCGGCTGCCCCGCGGCGTTATGCCTATTGTTCGGATACGATTTATCTTCCTTCCATAACGGAACAGATAAAAGGAGTGGATTTGCTTTTCCATGAGGCCACTTTTGCCGAAGATGCCGCCCCGCGTGCCAAAGAGACGTTCCATACCACCGCTTCGCAAGCCGCACGGATAGCCCGCGATGCGGAAGTGAAGAAGCTGCTGATAGGTCATTTCTCCGCCCGTTATGACGATGAGCAGGTATTGCTGGATGAGGCGCGCGCCGTTTTTCCGGACACGCAGTTGGCCAAAGAAACGCTTTGCATATCGGTGTGAATCGGAATTTTGCTATCTTTGCTGACGTATAAATATTATAAGTATGCAAGATATAATAAACGGACGTTGCGGCTGGTGCGGAACGGATGAACTGTATGTGAAGTACCACGATGAGGAGTGGGGAAGATTGGTGACCGATGACAGGACGCTGTTTGAGTTTCTTGTATTGGAGAGTTCCCAAGCCGGACTGAGCTGGATCACAATCCTCAAAAAGCGCGAGGGATACCGTAAAGCCTTTTGCAACTTCGATGCCGGACAAGTGGCGCAAATGACCGATGAGGACGTTGAGCGTCTGATGCAGTTTGAGGGTATTGTGCGGAACCGTCTGAAAATCAAATCGACCATTACGAACGCAAGGCTGTTCCTTGCCGTGCAGAAGGAGTTCGGCAGCTTTTATAACTACACCCTTTCATTCTTCCCCGACGGGAAGCCTATCGTGAATACCGTTCACTCATTGAGCGATATTCCTGTATCATCGCCCCAATCCGATGCTATGAGCAAGGACATGAAAAAACGGGGATTCAAGTTCTTCGGGAGCACGATTTGCTACGCGCATTTGCAGGCAGCAGGCTTTGTCAACGACCATCTGGCAGAATGTATCTGCCGCCAAGTCAAAGAGGAGCATTAAACAAACGAATCGGCAATATGCTTTTGTGCCTGCCGGGCTTTTTGCCTCTTGCGGATGGCTTTTCGTTTTTAATTTTCTATCTTTGCGTAGAGAAAAGATATAAATGTGAATAGACTATATGAACCCTTCTTATAACGAACGCGAAGTGCTGGCGCTTCTTCAGGAAGAGAGTACGCAGAAGCGGGGATTTGAGATGATTGTGGCGCAATACAGCGAGCAGTTATACTGGCAAATCCGGCGCATGGTGCTTTCGCATGAGGATGCCAACGACTTGCTTCAGAATACCTTCGTCAAGGCATGGCTCAATATCGATTATTTCCGGGCAGAGGCCAAACTCTCCACCTGGCTCTACCGCATCGCCCTAAACGAATGCCTTACTTTCCTGAACAAACAGCGGGCAGCGAGCACCGTGTCGTTGGACGCTCCCGAAGCCGACACCCTTCAGAAGCTGGAGAGCGATCCGTACTTTTCGGGCGACAAAGCTCAGATGGCCTTGCAGAAAGCGTTGCTCACCTTGCCCGAAAAGCAACGCATGGTGTTCAACCTGAAGTACTACCAGGAAATGAAATACGAGCAGATGTCCGATATTTTCGGTACTTCGGTGGGGGCTTTGAAAGCGTCCTACCACCATGCCGTAAAAAAAATAGAGAAGATATTGGGAGAAGAAGATTAAACCTTTAACGTGAAAAAAAAAGTCTAACCAAACAGAAAGGAGAAGAGCTTATGAAAGAAGAAGACAACATACTCAAGAAAGTAGGGACGGAGAATGCTTTCCGTGTTCCCGAAGGATATTTTGAGAATTTCACTTCGGAGCTGATGAACCGTCTGCCCGAAAAGGAGAAACTTGCCTTCGAACAGAAAGAGCCTACGATGTGGGAGAGGGTGAAACCCTGGGCCTATATGGCAGCTATGTTTGTAGGTGCGGCATTGATTATCCGCGTGGCTTCCTCTGACCGTACGCCGGCTGCAACCGACCGCATGGCTGCCGACGAAACGGAAACCGAAATGGAATATATCAACATGGCGGTGGATAACTCCATGCTTGACGACTACTCATTGTATGTATATCTGGCCGATTCCGATGCCGAATAAGCCGTAGAGAACTTTAACCGATTGAAAAAAGAAATGAAAAAGCTGATTGTTTTATTAGTAATGATGTGCAGTCTGGCACCCGTATTGCGGGCAGCGGACGGATGCAACCAACGTTTGTCGCCTGCTGAGTTCCGTGCCAGACAAAAAGCATATATCACAGAAAAAGCCGGATTGACCAAGGAAGAGGCAGCCAGGTTCTTTCCTCTTTATTTTGAATTGCAGGACAAGAAAAAAGAGCAGAATGACAAGGCGTGGAGTCTGATTCGTCAGGGAAAGGACGAAAAGACCACCGAAGCCCAATATGATGTGATTATGGAAGGCGTGTACGATGCCCGTATCGCTGCCGACCGTTTGGACAAGACTTATTTTGCGAAGTTCAAGAAGATATTGTCTGCCAAGAAACTTTATCTGGTGCAGAAAGCCGAGATGCGTTTTCACCGGGAATTGCTGAAAGGAATGCGGCATAATGACAACAAAGATAAGACGTCGAAACCCCAGCCGGGCAAGAAATGAAAAAGGATATATGCCCGGATTGAAAATTGTGCGGGTGCGTCAAAACTAAAATGACTGTTCTGAAAAGTTACAGGTTGTAACTTTAATATTTAAAAGGAGAGTGTTCAAATACACTTGATGATTTCTTTCGGGCACGGAATTACACGGATTTATTTTATCTTTTTCCGTGAAATCCGTGTAATTCCGTGCCTGAAAAGAAACAGATAGTAAGTGAATTTCAGTTTCCTTTCTTTTCCAATGCTTTGGCTTCTTCCCATAATTTATCCATTTCTTCCAGCGTCATGTCGTGCAGGTTTCTGCCTTCCTTGATGCTATGTGCTTCCACATAGTTGAAGCGGCGGATAAACTTCTGGTTGGTATGCTCCAGTGCATTGTCCGGATTTATTTTATACAGGCGTGCGGCATTGATAAGGCTGAACATTACGTCACCGAATTCCTCTTCTGCTTTCTGCTTGTCCATGCGGGCCACTTCGGCTTGGAATTCTCCGATTTCTTCTTTTACTTTATCCCACACCTGTTCCCGTTCTTCCCAGTCGAAACCCACGTTGCGGGCTTTGTCCTGAATGCGGTATGCCTTGATGAGCGAGGGCAGGGCGGCGGGCACACCGCTCAACACCGTTTTGTTGCCCCCTTTTTCCTTGAGTTTCAACTGTTCCCAGTTTTCTGATACCTGTCCGGCAGTCTCCGCTTTCACATCACCGAATACGTGGGGATGGCGGAAGATAAGCTTCTCACATAAGCGGTCGCATACATCCTTTATGTCGAAATCGCCGGTTTCCGAACCTATCTTGGCATAGAAAGCCACGTGGAGCAGCACGTCTCCCAGTTCTTTGCAGATATCCTGCTTATCGTCGCGCATCAGGGCATCGCATAGTTCATAAGTCTCTTCAATGGTATTGGGACGCAGGCTTTCGTTGGTCTGCTTCTTGTCCCAGGGACATTTCACACGCAGTTCGTCGAGTATGTCGAGGAAGCGGCCGAAGGCTTCCATCTGTTCCTTTCTTGTATGTTGCATGAGTTATTTTTTAATTAAACATTATTGACGCAAAGATACTGTTTTTCTTCCATTCCTCATACGAAATCAGTAGGCCTACCACTTCCGAGTAGTTTTTCCGCCCGCTTTCTATCTTGTTTCCTTTCAGGTATAAGTCGTATATCCGGTCCTGAATGCGGCCGATTACAGGATTGTATTTCTTCATCCAGTACTCGCTGTTCTTCTTTGCCAGTCCGATAATCTCCGGACGTATGCGCCGGAAGAGCTGCGCGTATTCCTCTTCAGCCATGAGCCGGCGGGCGTTGTTCAGGACATGCGGCAGTACGGAGAGGTAACCGCTGAAGCGGATGGCCTGCACTTGCGAGCGTGTACATACCTGATAGGCGTAGAAGTTGGCTTCCGCCTCGCTGGTGATACCCAATAAGTGGGCAAACTCGTGGGCGTAAGTAGCCGGATATTGCGAGGGGAGCAAGTCGCCGTTCAGGGTGAACTCGCAGAAGAAAGGTCCCATGCCGCCGGTGACGCCTACCATGGAAATCAGTGGGGTGAATAGCATCGTCTTTGCGCGGGGCGTTTGATGAAAGGGGCGGTGAACGCCTAAGGAGTCACCGATTTGATTATATACCCGTACGCTTTCACGGCAGACCAGCTCTTTTTCGACCGACGTAATATCGGTGTAAGAGCTGTTCAGATTCTCGATATAGCTGTCTGTAAAACTCCGAAAGTTATCAGGAGTATAGGCTGTGTAAGGAATGCGCGTCCGCTCGTAAAAGTTTTTTTGCGAGTAATTCAGTCCCCATGCCAGATAGAACCATACGTACACCCATAGAAGATACTTTACATCTTTCTGCAGGATACGGTTCCATTTCTGTTTGCGGATGCAGCGTGCGTAAACAGGGTAGAGAAGTACGCCGGCGATACTTAGCGCAATGAACAGGTCGCCGATGGCGAAAGGCACAAGCCGGGAGAAGGACGAAAGTACCCGGGCGATGGACGGGTATACGTACATGGCGTAGGCATCTCCCAAACCGGGCACTGTCTGCACGCACAATACGAGCAACAAAAAAAATATCAAAAGTAATGAATTGCCTCTGAATCTCACTCCTGCTATTGTTATGCTACGCTTCATCTATTCTTCTTTTTGGGGCCCGTGCCGGTTTCCTGCCTTCGGTGCTGTTGTTTCTCCCTGTGGGAACGGGAGTTTCAAGCGGTGGATACTCCGGTTTCCTTACGTGGAAACTGCTGTTCCCTTGCGTGGAAACTGCTGTTTCCTTACGTAGACACTGTCGTTTCCCTGCGTGTATACTCCTGTTTCCTTGCGTGGAAACTTCCGGTTTCGGTAGCCGAAGCCGAAGCGGCACCGGGTGCTTGTTACGGCAACTCCGTATAAAATCATCATTTGTAAAGCAAAGGTATGTAATTCTTTTCATTGCTTTTGCCGGATAAAGCTATTAATTTATTAATTTTGCGCCCATTATAACAAAATATAGATTTTAGAAACATGGAATTAGCAAGTAAGTACAATCCCGCTGACGTAGAGGGAAAGTGGTACCAGTATTGGTTAGACCACAAATTATTCAGTTCTAAACCCGATGGTCGTGAGCCCTACACCATCGTCATTCCGCCCCCTAACGTCACCGGTGTGCTCCACATGGGACACATGCTTAATAATACCATCCAAGATATCCTGGTGCGCCGCGCCCGTATGGAAGGCAAGAACGCCTGCTGGGTTCCGGGTACGGACCATGCTTCCATTGCCACCGAAGCCAAGGTTGTGAACAAGCTTGCCGCACAGGGCATCAAGAAAACAGACCTTACCCGTGACGAATTCCTGAAGCATGCCTGGGAATGGACGGACGAGCACGGTGGCATCATCCTGAAACAGCTCCGTAAGCTGGGCGCTTCCTGCGATTGGGACCGCACTGCCTTCACCATGGATGAGAAACGCAGTGAAAGCGTGATTAAAGTGTTTGTAGACCTTTACAACAAGGGGCTGATTTATCGCGGTGTGCGTATGGTGAACTGGGACCCGAAAGCCCTCACCGCCCTCAGCGACGAAGAGGTTATCTATAAGGAAGAGCACAGCAAGCTGTATTATCTGAAATATTACGTTGCCGACGATGACATGTCCGGTGAGACGGGAGCCGAAGGCGAAGTAGTTCATCGCGACGCTTCCGGCAAGCGTTATGCCGTGGTAGCCACTACGCGTCCCGAAACAATCATGGGTGATACGGCGATGTGTATCAACCCTGCCGACCCGAAGAACCAATGGCTGAAGGGCAAGAAAGTGATTGTGCCGCTGGTGAACCGCGTTATTCCTGTTATCCAGGATGATTATGTAGACGTGGAGTTCGGTACGGGCTGTCTGAAGGTAACTCCTGCACACGACGTCAACGACTATATGCTGGGCGAGAAATACAACCTGCCTGCCATCGACATCTTCAACGACAACGGTACGCTGAGCGAAGCAGCCGGACTGTACGTAGGAATGGACCGCTTCGATGTACGCGAGCAGATTGAGAAAGACCTGCAGGGTGCCGGGTTGCTGGAAAAGGTGGAAGCCTATACCAATAAGGTCGGTTTCTCCGAACGTACCAACGTGGCAATCGAGCCGAAGCTCTCCATGCAGTGGTTCCTCAAGATGCAGCACTTTGCCGATATGGCTCTGCCCCCGGTGATGAATGATGACTTGAAATTCTACCCTGCCAAATATAAAAATACCTATAAGAACTGGCTGGAGAACATCAAGGACTGGTGTATCAGCCGCCAGTTGTGGTGGGGACACCGCATTCCTGCTTACTTCCTGCCGGAAGGCGGATATGTGGTGGCAGCCACTCCCGAAGAAGCCTTGAAGCTGGCACAGGAAAAGACCGGAAATCCTGCCCTTAAAATAGAGGATTTGCGTCAGGACGAGGATTGTCTCGACACCTGGTTCTCTTCCTGGTTGTGGCCTATCTCCCTGTTCGACGGTATCCTGAATCCGGGCAACGAAGAAATCAACTATTATTATCCTACCAGCGACCTGGTAACGGGGCCGGATATTATCTTCTTCTGGGTGGCGCGCATGATTATGGCAGGGTATGAATACGAAGGCAAGATGCCGTTCAAGAACGTTTACTTCACGGGTATTGTCCGCGACAAGCTGGGACGCAAGATGTCCAAATCGCTCGGCAATTCACCCGACCCGCTTGACCTGATAGACCGCTACGGCGCCGATGGTGTGCGTATGGGTATGATGCTTTCGGCTCCTGCCGGCAACGACATCCTTTTTGACGATGCACTTTGCGAACAGGGACGTAACTTCAACAATAAGATATGGAATGCTTTCCGTCTGGTTAAGGGCTGGGAAGTGAGTGAGGAAGTGCCTGTGCCGGAAGCTGCCGAACTGGCTATGCGCTGGTTCGAGTCCAAACAGAATGCCGTGGCTGCCGAATTGGCAGACCTGTTCGGCAAGTATCGTTTGAGCGAAGCATTGATGGCGGTGTACAAGCTCTTCTGGGATGAATTCTCTTCCTGGTATCTGGAGATGATTAAGCCTGCTTACGGTCAGCCTATCAACAAGAAGGTGTACGACACGACTATCGGTTTCTTCGATAATCTGTTGCACCTGTTGCATCCGTTCATGCCGTTCATCACCGAAGAGTTGTGGCAGCATATCGTCGACCGTAAGGACGGGGAAAGCCTTATGGTAAGCCCTATCTCCATGTCGACGGAAGTGGACGAGGCTTTTGTGCAGCAGTTCGAGGTGGTGAAAGAGGTTATCAGTAATGTACGTTCTATCCGTTTGCAGAAGAACATCGCCCAAAAAGAACCGTTGGAATTACAGGTTGTCGGTGAAAACCCGGTGGCTGCTTTCGATGCTGTCATTATCAAGATGTGCAACCTTTCTGCCGTAACCGCAGTTGAGGTTAAGGCCGACGGCGCTGCCGCTTTCATGGTAGGCACAACGGAATTTGCCGTTCCTTTGGGCAACATGATTGATGTGGAAGCCGAAATAGCCCGTATGGAAGCTGAATTGAAGCATAAGGAAGGCTTCCTGCAAGGCGTTCTGAAGAAACTGAGTAACGAGAAGTTCGTGAATAATGCTCCTGCTGCCGTTATCGAAATGGAACGCAAGAAACAGGCGGACGCGGAGAGTATCATCAGCTCACTGAGAGAAAGTATTGCCGCTTTGAAGAAAGCGTAAGACAGTATCTCCGATATAAAAGAAAGGTCCGGACTCAATAAAGTCCGGACCTTTTTTATGTACGTTGTACGATTCGTATATGATTCGTTATTTCTCCAGTAAGTCTTTTAGGAAAGCATCCAACTCCTCATCCAATCCCTTCAGCAGCTCTTCGTTTACCAGCAGGGTGTCATCGTCCAGCAACAAGAGTTCGGCTATGGTTTCCTTGTCGTCATCTACCAATACGAAAGAGAAAGGCTTCATGATGGTCAGCTTGTCAAAAGCACCTCGGTTCTTGAGGTTGCAGAGCAGATTGCTCAGGATGCGTTCCATGTTTTCGTAGAAATCATCGCCTTCGTATGTCATCCATTCTTCTATGGTGGTACTGGCGAGTTCTTTGTCATCATCGTCGAATATGGAAAATTCGCCCGAACTTTGGTTGGCTTGCAGATGGATATCCGTAACGACTGTCTGCTCACAACCGCAAGCGTACTTGCCGATTGCCTGTTTGATAGTTTCTTCGAGAAGAGATAATGCCGGTTGACTGAGTTTCATAATTGCTTTTCTTTACTTAATGGATGTTCAAAGGTATAAAAAAAACAATTACATTTACAGTATTTGACTAAAAATCATTATTAAATCGCTGCATTTGCATATTTAGGCGCGATAAGCCTTCTTTCCGTTCCTTTAATTCGGTGGCGTAAAGTGTTGTAAGGACGTAGTAGGGGATATCCGCTTTGCCAAGGTGAGTCAAATCTTTTTTATCCACGCCGTCTACGATACGTGCTTCGGCTTGCGCTTTCAACGCCCAGTCGAGAGCGGCGGCAATACTGTCCTGCATTTCATAGCCGACAGCAAGGTTATAGGCTGCCTGCATCTTTTTCTTTCCTTTTTGGGTGGCGTAGGTTTGCTTCCATAGCCCGATGGCTGTGTTCCATTGCTTGTCCCGGGCATATACAGCGGCATCGCGCATGTTTACGGAACCGCCGCAGAACAGATAGCGGTTGGCGGTTTTCCAATACGGTAGCAGTTTTTTTACCGGTATGGTTCCGGCAAAATCAGAAGCTTGTTTTATCAGTTCTTCTTCACTGATGAGGTTGCCTTGTACAAAGGGACCGTTTCCGGTTTCTTCCCAGAAAATGCTGTCGTTAGCGTTGATTGTAGCCATAGGGGTACTGCGGTTGGGCAGGTAAATCCTGACAGTAGGATATATCCGGGCATCTACCGTGCCGTAATAAATACCCCAGTCGCGCATGTACTTTATTTTGCGGACAGAGCGTATCTGTACGTTTTCCAATGCGATGAGGAAATCTACGTCCAAGTCATGCACCAACCGGTTTGTTTCTTCTTGTGACAGTGCTCCTTCGCGGGGAGTGACATCGTGGGCACGTAAGGCCGAATCGCAGATAACCACTTCGTTGAAGTAGTTCTCGTGGGCAAGGGCTTCGGCAAGGGATTCCGTGGCAATGGCGGCATTGCCGTTGTAATAATCTGTTTTGCTGGCTATCTCAAAATCGTCTTTTTTCTTCTCTTTGGCAAGAATAGGCTTGTTGTCCGGAACTTCAGGCATGTTATTGACAATGGCTACCCGTTTCAAACTCGGTGGGAAACTTACATCCGCCGGTAACATATAATCTATGGCAAGCGGTTCGACGGTTTGGCAACCCGCCAAAAACATCAAACAGGACAGTAACAGGTAATAAGAGTATTTAGTCATAGTCTTTTATTCTTAGTTCTGAAAAACAAAAGTAATCTTTTACTTGAATAAATAAGAGCCTCGAACAGTTTTTAACCGTTCGAGGCTCTTATTATAGTGATTAGCGATTAGTGGTTAGTGATTAAGATTGGTACTCAATGAACCCTTAATCGCTAATCTCTAACCACTAATCGTTATTTTACGCGTTCTTTCCGTGACAGTTCTTGTACTTCTTACCGCTTCCGCACGGACAAGGGTCGTTACGTCCCACCGTCTTTTCTACGCGGATAGGTTCGCGTTTCTGCTGTTCGCGCGTATCCTGCTGGGCGGCGGCTTGCTGGTTTGGGTCGGTCAGGTCTTGCTTTTGCTCGCGATATTTGCTTAAATCCTGACGTTGTTCGGGAGCTGCCTGACGAACTTCCTGCGGTTCCTGTACCGGGATTTGTCCGCGCATCAGGATGGAAACTGTCTGATTGTTTATCTTGTCTACCATTGTATCAACAGGTTTACAGACTCCAGCTTGTAAATTAACAGCGGGTCTTTCTGTTCGTAGCTGGCATTCTGTACGGAGTGTTTCAAGTCATCCAGTTCGCGCAGGTTCTCTTTCCATGCTTCATCGATGACATGCAGCAGGATAGACTTCTCAAACGCTTTCACTACTTCCTTGCATTCGCTTTCATAAGCGGCTTTCAGGTTGCAGGAGATGTTATACATGCGTTTTCCGTCTGTAATCGGAATCAGGATGTTTTCGTACATGTGCCCTTGATTTTCGTACACCTGTTTGATAACCGGATAAGCGATTTGTGCCATACGTTCGGTTTTGCGTTTGAAAAGTTCCATGGCAGCATCGAAAGCCTTATCGGCAAGTTTCTCCTTTTTCTCGTTGCGGAACTCCTCTTCCGTGAACGGAGTTTCCATGGCAAGTGTCTGGAGAAGATCCATCTTGCAGTCCTCATAGGTAGGAGCTTCGATCGCATTGACACAACGGTCCCAAATCATGTTCACAATGTCCATGCCGATACGTTCGCCCATCAAAGCGTGGCGGCGTTTGGTGTAGACTACGGTACGCTGTTTGTTCATCACATCATCGTACTCCAGCAGGCGTTTACGGATACCGAAGTTATTTTCTTCCACTTTCTTCTGTGCACGTTCGATAGACTTGGAAATCATGCTATGCTCAATCATTTCGCCTTCCTTGAAACCGAGCTTGTCCATAACGCCGGCAATACGGTCGGAAGAGAACAGACGCATCAGGTCGTCTTCCAAAGAGACGAAGAATACGGATGAACCGGGGTCACCCTGACGTCCGGCACGACCACGCAACTGGCGGTCTACACGACGCGATTCGTGGCGTTCCGTACCGATGATGGCCAAACCGCCCGCAGCTTTTACTTCCGGGCTCAGCTTGATGTCCGTACCACGACCGGCCATATTGGTGGCAATGGTCACGGCGCAACTCAAACCGGCTTTGGCTACGATGTCTGCTTCCTTCTGGTGCAACTTGGCATTCAATACGCTGTGCTCGATCTTGCGCATGGTCAACATCTTGCTCAGCATTTCGGAGATTTCTACGGATGTGGTACCCACCAGGACAGGGCGTCCGGCTGCCACCATTTTCTCAATCTCTTCGATAACGGCTTTATATTTTTCGCGTTTGGTCTTGTAAACGCGGTCGTTCATATCGTTGCGGGCAATGGGGCGGTTGGTCGGGATCACTACTACATCCAGTTTGTAGATGTCCCAAAGTTCGCCTGCTTCCGTTTCGGCAGTACCGGTCATACCGGACAGCTTGTGATACATACGGAAGTAATTTTGCAGCGTAATCGTTGCAAAGGTCTGTGTGGCGGCTTCCACTTTCACGCCTTCTTTGGCTTCGATGGCCTGGTGCAAGCCGTCGGAGTAGCGGCGGCCTTCCATGATACGTCCGGTCTGTTCGTCCACAATCTTCACCTGACCGTCGATCACCACGTATTCGTCGTCTTTCTCGAACATGGTGTAAGCTTTCAACAGTTGGTTGATGGTATGTACACGCTCGCTCTTGATGGCGAAGTTGGTCATAAGGGCGTCTTTCTTGGCAAGGCGTTCCTCATCCGTCAGGTCTTTTTCATTTTCCAGTTCGGAGAGCTGGGCGGTGATGTCGGGAAGTACGAAGAACGTAGGGTCGGCGGAGTTACCGCTAATTAAGTCTACACCCTTGTCGGTGAGGTCTACGCTGTTCAACTTTTCATCGATTACGAAATACAGCGGGTCGGTAACCTCGTGCATACGCTTGTTGTTCTGCTCCATGTAGATTTCCTCGGTTTTGAGCATACCGGCTTTGATACCCTGCTCGCTGAGGAACTTAATCAATGCCTTGTTCTTCGGCAAGCACTTGTGGCTGCGGTACAGGGCAAGGAATCCTTCTTCCTGTTCTTTCTTGTCGTTTGAAGCTATCAGGCGTTTGGCGTCGGCAAGGTATTGCGTGGCAAGTTTCTTCTGTGCTTCTACCAGGCGTTCTACCTGCGGACGGAGTTGTTCGAAGAGTTGGTCGTCGCCTTTGGGTACCGGACCGGAGATAATCAGCGGAGTACGGGCGTCGTCAATCAATACGGAGTCCACCTCATCGACGATGGCGTAATTGTGCTGGCGTTGTACCAGGTCTTTCGGGCTGATAGCCATGTTGTCGCGCAGATAGTCGAAACCGAATTCGTTGTTCGTACCGAAGGTGATATCTGCGAGATAAGCCTGGCGGCGTGCATCGGAGTTGGGCTGGTGCTTGTCGATGCAATCCACGCTCAAACCGTGGAACATATAAAGAGGACCCATCCATTCGGAGTCACGCTTTGCCAGATAGTCGTTCACGGTTACCACGTGTACGCCGTTTCCGGTCAGTGCATTGAGGAATACGGGCAGGGTAGCCACCAAAGTCTTACCTTCACCGGTTGCCATTTCCGCAATCTTGCCTTTGTGCAGTACCACACCGCCGAACAACTGTACGTCGTAGTGTACCATGTTCCATACCGTATCATTGCCACCGGCTACCCAGTGGTTCTGGTAGATGGCCTTATCGCCTTCAATACGTACGAAATCTTTGGTAGCAGCCAGATGGCGGTCGAACTCCGTAGCGGTTACCGTGATTTCTTCATTTTCGGAAAAACGCTTGGCGGTTTCCTTTACGATGGAAAAAGCGGCGGGCAGCACCTCGTCCAATGCTTTTTCGTAAATATCCAATATCTCTTTTTCCAGTTTGTCTATTTGAGCAAAGAGTTCTTCGCGTTCTTCCAGTTCCGTGTTTTCAACGCTTGCTTTCAGTTCTTCCACTTTGGAGCGTTGTTCCGCTGCCGAGTTACGGATGTATGCGCTTCAGTTCTTCGGTTTTGGCACGCAGGGCATCATTGTCCAATGCGGCTATTTCCGGATAAGCGGCTTTTACTTTGTCTACCCACGGCTTTATTTCCTTCATGTCACGGGTAGCCTTATTTCCGAAAATCGAGCTTAAAAATTCATTAAATCCCATTATGTATTTGTTTTTATTATTATTTACTAAAGTTTATATGGCGTGCAAAGTTACTGATTTTGCAATAGATAATGTAAAGTTGCACTGATTATTTTAAGGACTTGCCACGGAGAATGCGGAGTTTGTTCCTTAATTGAGCGGTGCGGCTGTGCACGCATTGGGGGCGCGGATGCGCATCGCACTCGATAGGGTGGGAGCAACGCGGTCTATGGCAACCGGCATGCGGATAATTTCCGGCTTTATTCCTTTGCCAAGAAGAATGAGGGGAGTGGCTATGGTGGCAGCGCGTACTACGCGGTTGTCATTGCTGTTTTCCTGCATAACGGTCCAGCCCGGCAAGACTTCGATAATCAAGTCGCCGGAGCGGTGGCGGTGGAACCCGTTGCGTATGTGCTCCATCTGCGGAGCCCAGGAACCCAGCAGTAATTGGTAGGCGGAATATACTTTGTTAACTCCGCTGAACTGCACCAGAAATTCTGCCGACTTTTGTTGTATTTCGGCAAGATTCAACTGCTTCTCCTCTATTAATTTATGATTGAGATATATCTGTTGATTATAAAAAGCGCTTCTACATATTGTCCTTCACCGTAAGTAGCCATCAGATACATGTTCAGCAAAGTGGCGCAACGGTTCAGATGGAATTCTCCTCCGGGAATACGGTAGATGCCTATGTCTGCTCCGTCCGGGTCGGCATATCCTGTGGACGCGATGCATAACAGTACGTTTTGCAGGCCTACTTTGCTTTCCAGCATATCCAGCAAGCGGGCGATGCTTTGGTCTAAGCGGGCGTAGGTGTCTTGCATTTCCATGGCACACTCTTGCGTGCTGCGGTGATTGTAGTTGCCTGCATAATAGGTAATTGCAAGCAAATCAGTGATGTCGTCCTTGCCGATATTGCTTTTATCCAGCAAATCCTCTGTCACACGGTTCACTTCATCGTTGATGAGCGGGCTGGTTATCAACCGGCGGTACTTGTTGTCTTTTTCTGTTTCAAACCTATACTTGAAAGGGATGGTGCGCCATTCGGGCAGGAATGTATAGCTTGTGATGGGGTGAAGAGGATTCCACTCCATCTCCTTGATGCGGAAGTCGGGTGATTGCCCGTCGTTGTATTGGCTCAGCCACCAGGGATACTCGCCGTAATAGGTTGTGCCGCACCATTTGCCGGTTTGATGATTCAGCCAGAATGCGCCGTTACCGCTATGTCCGGCCGAAAGGACGGCAGCATCGCGAAAGGGGGCAATGGCATATACCAGTGCGGCGTTTTTAGTGGCTATTTTAAGTTCGTCGGCAAAAGTGGAAGTCAACAGTTGGGTAGGGGCGGTGTTCTGGTCGGTATAGTTACCCATGAAAGCGGAGTCGTCTACACAATTCTTCGGACGCAGGGTTTTGGGGTCAAACCAACGTTCGGCTATGATGCCGTTCATGGACGGTGTGGTACCTGTGTAGAGAGCGGCAATGGCAGAAGCGCGGTCGGCGACATTGAAAGAATAGTCAGCCTGGCGGAATACTTTCCCTTCCCTTAACAGCCGTTTAACCCCCTTTTCTCCATACAATGACGAGAATGCTTCCATGTAGTCTGTACGCAGTTGGTCTATTGTCAACGTCACCACCAGTTTCGGAGATGGCGGCAGTGGCTGGGCTTGCAGGCTGCCGAATGTCAGTGCGAGTATGGAAGTTATCAGTCCTTTCTTCATTATTTCTTATCGTATGTGAGAATTAGGTTGCTTGCAGAACGTATCAGCAAACAAAGTGCCAAAGGTAACACTGCTAACGGAAATCTTTGCGGTATTACGAGCCAAAGCAATATAAAAAGTGTTAAAACAATAAAGTTCGCCAGCATATAACGGCTTCTTTTCCTTTTTCGCACTCTGTTCAGCATACAAGGCAGGCAGAAAAGATGAAGCGGATGGAACACAAACAGCAGATAATTGGGACTGACGGCAGGATGTTGGGAGAACAAGGCAAGGAACGCCAATATACATCCCGCCGTTCCGGCGGCAAAGAACAGCGCGAAATCGATTCCCCAAAGCGTTTTCTTCCGGCGTATGCCGTAGATGGTGGCGGCTGCGGTCAGTATAAGAAGGAGCAGGGCGGTCTGCATAGGGGTGAAGCCATCGGAAGGCTGTTCCGCTTCTTCGTTGCCGGTTACTATTATTTTCTCTTCATTCAGTACCAAAGGGCGTGTTTCTCCTTCTTTGTTTACAATGCGGGCTTGGTTGAAGTACTCTTGTACATAGAAAGGTACAAACATCATCAGTCTGCGGTTGATGGTTTTGTCGGCTTGGCTGCCCATACATAAGTTCATGCCGAAACGCGACCAGGGATGCCCCTTGCTGTATTTGTGCAGCAGGTCTCGGAAAGAAATGCCGGAATCTGTGTCTGTCATGTCATCTGCGTATTGCAGCGTGCCGTCAATGGATTTTTTTCTATTAAATCGCGCGGACGTGTGGCACAGTTGTCGTAAAAGAAGTTATAACGATATATCCGGTTTTCGGGGCGGTAATTCTCTTCAAGTAACATAACCAACTTTTCTTTCTCTTGTACAGTGAGATTCAGTTCTTGCTGCCAGACATCGCGTTCCAGGTAATAATATTCTGCGGCAAAGCGTTCATAATCGGTTACTCCCAATTGGTAGTCCGTTTCACCCAAGGCAAAACGAAAGATGAAGTTGGGAGCATTGAAGTTGAATATGCCGTAATTGAATACTGCGTCAATGCCGCGGGTATAGTTTTCGTACCGTATGGCCGTATGTCCGAAAAGGGAATATATTTCTTCTCCCGAGGCACATGTCAACAGACTGATACGTATAGAGTCCGGAATAACTCTTTTTGGTTCTTGTGCCTGCATAGTGACGACGGACAGGCTGAAGAAAAGAAAAATAAGTGAACGGAAAACCGATGGAGATAGCTTCATTTGTCTTTTTTATTATCATTGATTTAATCAAGAGTGTATCTTGTAATTCGTTACAAAGATAGACTTTAAATC